>OLIW01001571.1_pt1 | contig 20045 bp, 14 predicted proteins | sample 1601321 | NCBI WGS metagenome assembly OLIW01 (sample SAMEA2452114, study PRJEB22498) | human gut metagenome
CGCTGGTGTTCCGGTTGTCGTGTCAACGGCAGCGCCGGGTAGCTAAGTACGGAAGGGATAAGTGCTGAAAGCATCTAAGCACTAAGCCCATCCCAAGATAAGACTTCCCTGAGGGACCAAGTAGACCACTTGGTTGATAGGTCGGATGTGTAAGTGTAGTAATACATTGAGCTAACCGATACTAATTACCCGAAAGAGTTTATTACAATAATTGCGCACTTTTTTTAAATTAGGTTGTGTTGATTGGTGGCACAAGTTTATAAAGTCAGGCGAGTAGTTACTTTTAGCTGAGAATTTGCAGCGGATAGAGGGTATGGCACAGTACTTAGGGGTACTGAGACTTACTTTAGTGAGAGGCTCTGGTGATCATAGGAGAGGGGAAACACACGTTCCCATCCCGAACACGCTCGTTAAGCCCTCATCCGCCGATGGTAGTACCGCCCCGATGCGGTGCGAGAGTAGGTCGTTGCCAGTATTATGAGGCGTTTGTTTCAATCGAAGCAAACGCCTCTCTTTTTGCCCAAATGGCAACTATCCTCGTTACTTTAAGAATTAGTCTCGGGAATTATGATGTTTGTAGACTGTTTTGACTTTACAACAAAGTGATCTTTCCCAGAATTTTTCCAGTCTCCGGGGTAGAATTGAAATGGTTTTGACTTTACAACAAAGTGATCTTTCCCAGAATAGTTTTGGACTTTTTGCGCGAACAATATCCGTTTTGACTTTACAACAAAGTGATCTTTCCCAGAATAGTACTATTGCAACGTATTGCAATACAGGAACTTATTTGAAGATTTGTCTGCAAAGTCTTAACTGATTTTGCCGAATTTGAAGCTCTACATAGTACCTTTAAATTCGGCAATTTTTTTTTAAAAAAGTAGAAAGTTGTTGTTCTCATCAACTTCGTACTTGGGCTTTTCTTCCATAAGTTCACTAAAAAATTCCACCTGCTCCGGCACTTTCTCAAGCTTTTTATGCGAGCGGCTCACGAGTTTACTCATGCCCCACTGCTTGTCGGTAAAAAATAAAAGCCGAACTTCGCCGGTTTGCGGCGCATAGCTCTTTACGCGCTCGTAATACTTCTTCATACGCTCAAGCGTAACGCAGGGGCGGGAGTAAACCGAGTATTGTATCATTATAAACCCGTCGTCGAGCAGCGCCTTCCTAAAGCGCGCCGCCTCCTTGCGCTCTTCGTCGAGCAGCACGGGTAAATCGAACATTGCCATTAACCATCCCATTCTAAACGGACTCTTCTTTTCATTTTTCATTTTGCAAACTTGGCACCCAGAGTTTATCGGCCTTCTTGAACCTATAGGCATTCGCAAGGCTAGAGCACAAAACATCTGGGGCGTCCAAGAGTTTAATTGTGTTTTTTCCCTTTCTCACGCGCCTGTCGCGCAGAAATTTCCCAAAAGAGACCGCCCATGAGCGTATATTTATGCCGTTGTTTGACATTATGTATTTATACAAGGCGCAGTCAACAAAGGCTCTGAAGGGCTCTATTAAATCGTAAACAAGGGGCGTATTTTTATAGTATGTCTTGTGGTTTACGCCCAAGAGGTAGTTTAAGCCGGCTACAATTACACTTCTATGAATTATTCCCGACATTATTCCGTAGCCGTAGTTTAATAGTTTATTTACTTTTGAATTTTCGTCTTGCGGATCGCGCCTTTGTCCGTATTCGCCGAGGGCGGGGAAGTAGCGCTTCCAATATTCGCGCGCAAACCAAGCTTCATTTAGGTTCGCATTCTTTGACGCGAGCATATCAGATATTCTGCTATCGCTTATACCCATTTCTCTTAGGCATTCTGCGCTATTTTCAATCTTTGCCAATAAGAGCCTGTTCCAAATTGCGGAATTTAGATTCTTATTGCCAGCCGCCTGATTTAGCACTACTTTTGCGTCGTAAGTTCTCATATTTGGAAGCGTTATGCCAACGGGCTTAAAATTTTTGCAGTGTATGACTACGGCATCTCTACCAGTAAGCTCCGAAAGCAAAGCGCCGCTAATAGAGTTTGCCTCGTTTATTAGCACAACTGCCCGCAAATCTTCCAAGGCGATTTTACCTAAGAGTGCGCCATCTTTCTTGCACACCAAGAGCCCGCGCTCCTTTGTGAGTTTGCAACCGTAGTCTGTGATGTGCAAGATGTGATAGCTCATTTTAATAGTCCATTTTTATTCGCCTCATGCCGGCTCGCATTAGGTAGTTTATGTTGATTTCAGGTGCTTTTATTCCATTCGGATTAGTTAGGATAGCTTTTCCTGCCGTCATAATCGTATTTAGCATATAGATACCATCGGCAAGAAGTTCCTCGCCTTTATCGTTTACGGCAGGTTTATCCAGCTTTACAAGGCAGTGGCTCCTGAATTCGCCCGCAACTTTTTCAAAATCCGGATTATTTTTTAGCGCCTCAAGTATGCGCCTCTTTGAGGCGTGCACGTATATGGGCGCAACCTTATATTTGCCGCTCTTGGTCTGCCAGATGATTTGCCCCTTGTGGGCGTCGCCCTTGCGGTAGGCGCCGCAGCCGTCTTTTGATAGGTCTTTGTATTCGTCGGGTTCTCCCACATAGACTAGCACGCGGATTACTCTAGAGCCTTCGCCATTTTTAGACGGTATGCGAAGGTTCTCGCACCAATCTTTCCACTCTTGCTCGCTCGGATTTGTCGCGACAAAGTCCTTTATTAGCTTTCTTATTACGGGGTTTATAATCGGCGGAATTTTCTTTGGCTTTTCCTCCAAAAGCTTCGCTATTGCATTTAAGTCGTACACGGATTTCTGATTAACTTTTTTCTTCGCCAAGTCCACGAGATTAAACTTCTTTACTATGCAGTTTTTGCCCTGAATTTTGCGCAGTGAATATATACTGTCTTCTAGCCGCGGCTTCTTGGGCGCAACTTCGTTTGGCACTATTTTATCTAAGTAACCTTTGAAGTATTCGGGCGCGCTTTCCGATATTTTTTTAGGTAAAAGCGTCTTGAAATCGACTTTCTTTACATCTCTTGCCGTCGGCGCAAAGCACAGGCACATGGCATCTAAGGCGTGGTGCTTTTTGTTTTTCCTATTCTTTTCTTCGAGCTCTTTAGATAGTTTTACAAAGTCGAATTCCGACATATTTTCGCGGTCGCTATCGTCGCTATGCAAAATTCTATTTAGCCCGAATGTGCCCCTTATTCTTGAAGTAGTGTTGCCCGATACAGTAAACACCCGCTTTGTGCCGCTATTGCCGCCAAACTGAAAGCCGAAGAATAGGCAGGCTATGCGCTGCGCAAGTTTCGAAATCCAAGCGGTTTCGGCAAGGGCTGTGTATTTTTCCACAAGCTCTTCGGCGTTTTCTTTTAATAGAAGCTCGCAGCGCTTTTTGCCGAGTTCTTTGGCTCTGGAGCGCACGCGCGCGCAGTACTCCTGCCACTTGGCCTTGTCGGCGGAGAGCCATTCAAATGGAGTTCTGTCAGCCTTTTGCTTATTTATAGATTCCGTCGTTAAGGCGTAGTTGTATTGGGCGTCGGGGCCGCCTCGGCTTCTAGGCACGATGTGTTCTATTTCCAAATTCGGTAAGTCGGAGGTCTGCAATGGAAGCCCCGTATAGATGCACTGCCCCCCCTGCTTTTGCAGAAGCTCAAGCTTTAAGAGCATTTTGTTGCCCTTGTAGCCGCTCTCATCGAGCTTCTTTGCCAAGTCGAGCTTTTCCGCAAAGCGCTCTTTTATGGCCTTATTCATTTCTTTCTTTGCCTTCTCGCCCATGAAGTCTTCGCGCACAAACTCCAAGACGATTTTATCGGGCGTGCCGAATTCCTGCGATAAGCTCTTTAGCCTTTCGTAAAAGAAGCTCAGGCGGTGGCGCACTATGGGGTCGTTCTGCTCGCCGATAAGTTTATTTATGCGCTCGTCGGCGCTTGCGTCTATCTGCCTTGCGTAGTTGTAGGTCTCGACATCGGGTATGAAAATTCCGCCCCAAGGGCAGTCGCCCATGAGCTTTATGAAGTCGAGGTCTCCGTCAATGAGCCCCTTGTTGGGGTCTGTATTTGAAATTTCCGCAAGCTTTTCTTCGTAAAATTCTGCAGGAGATTTTCCGGAAAATATTAACTCTCTTAAAATCTTCATGGCAGGTCTAGAGAATGACGCTCTGCCGCTTGCTCGCGGAGCCTCTATTTGCGATTGGTCTTCGCTCAAAACTTCCGCGCTTATAGACTTAAAAAATTTCTTTAGATTTGTCTTTGAAATTTTGTATTTGTTTTTCCTCCCTACCTCGAATAGCTTTTTGAAATCTTCAAAGCAAAGCGACTCTATCGAGGAATTTCTAAAGAAGCGCAAATTTAAAAGCTTTAGCGCAAGAGTGATGTCGTAGTGCAGAAAATCCTCGTCTGCCTTAGCCTCATTAAGCGGCTTAATTTTGCAGACGTTCAGGCGCGGGATTAACTTGCACTTGTCTATAATTCTATTGTCAAAGCGCGGTATCTTTTGCCCTAGCGCCGTCCAGTCGGTCTCGGCACCGCGCTTTAAGTTAAACTTCTCTCGCAAGGGCTCGTAGAGCGAGGCGTAGGGAGTTTCCGAAATTCCGTAGAGGATAAACATCGCCTTGCCCTTCAGTTTGGGATACTGAAGCGAGGCCATCTCAACTAGCCTTACAAATTCCTCCTCCACGCACTTGCGCGGTATGACATAACCCTTTGCCTTTTGCGCTTGATTTGTGATTCTAAGCTCGACTTTGCGCGGATTTTCGGGCGACCAAATACCAATCTTAAAGGCTTTAAAAAAGCAGGGATAGTCGAAATCGGAGCGCTCGTTTAAGTCGGGGAGGTTTAGAAGCATCTCGTCTTTTTCGCGCTCGTACATCTTTAGCTTTTCGGCGTAGTCGCTATCGTCGTCTTTCTTTTTAGTTGTATCTCCCTCTTTCCACGGCAGATTTTCGTCGTAGCCGCGGTTTTGAATGGCGGAATTGAGCGCCTTAAAGACTTGCCAGCTTTCGAGCTTTTCGCCGAGCAAGAGTTTGCAGCGAAGGGCTATCGAGTTGTAGCATACATTCTCGCCGTATGCGGGAAATTCCTTTTCAAGCCTAGAATCCCCCTTTGAAACGAGCGTCCATTTGCCGTCGACAATATCTACTTTGCGGCGCTTTAAAATTTCTATCCCGCAATCGGCAAGGCACTTTTCCAACCATTTTTCGCGCGCGTGGTGCGCCTTGCGAGTGCGCATCTGCCTTCTGAGCCCCGCAGCCGTTTTTATTTCCGCAAAGTCCTTATCAATTATTAGCGACTGGACATGTCTAAATTCATCTCCGATTCTAACAGCTTCGCCGAGCGAGCCCTTGCCCATGTCGAAGCCCCAAACGTGGTTTTCTATAATATTCATAATTTAGAATGCTAGATTGCCAATGGCTGTCTGTCAATGTTTGTATGGATTAAAAATAAATATATAAATTATTTATTTATCTTTTAAATTTCTGTTATGAGATTTTGTAATTTTACCATTTGCAGGTTCTCTCAGGGCAATAGTAACTGTATTTTTGCGAGTTTAGAGCTTTCTTCCAATATTTTTTGTTCGCTTAAATTTTTCAAAGCGCATTTATATATTTAAAATAGTTTTAATCTTAGTCATAAAGATGCGTAGGAAGAAATTTACCCCTTCTGTATGGGCTTTGCTTTATTATTGTTTCTGCAAATTTGCAAAGGCGCGTTGGTCTTAAGATAAGGGAAAGCGTCAAAGATAAATTGCGGGCGAAATGGGGGACAATAGAATTATTTCGAACCGTTTTCTAGTTTTACTTTTAAGATAGTTGCCTTAGTCTTGAAGCGTTAATTTTTTTGCCGCGGCAAATATATTTTTACAATAAGTTTGATTTCCTAAAACAAAGCGCGTACTTGTCTGTCCATTATACGGATGAATTCGGAAAAGGTAAAGGCGTACTTTTCGCTGCCGGATGTCGTTTTTGATTACGCTAGGGCCGTATCAAACGTTGGCTTGTGGGCCTCCGAACGCGCGGTGTTTGAAAAGTTTTTTGACAAAAATGCAGCTCTTTTGGAGTTGGGCTGCGGCGCTGGGCGCATTGCACTGAATCTGGAAAAGTTGGGCTTTTCAAATATTACGGCCAGCGATTTGTCGCCGGATATGATAGACATTGCAAAGAACCTAGCTCTTGATTTTAACAGCAAAGTTCGCTTTTTAGTCCAAGACGCCTGCAGCCTCGATTTTCCCGATTCAAGTTTTGACGCTGCGATATTCGGCTTTAATGGGCTTATGCAGATTCCGCGCAGGCAAATGCGCCTAAAGGCTCTGCGCGAGATTTGGAGAGTTCTCAGAGACGGCTCTTGCTTTGCATTCACAACCCACGATAGAGATGCCCCTAAAAATGCCCACTACTGGCGCGATGAGCGCAAGCGCTGGGACAGCGGCTTGCAAAATCCGGAGTTAGAAGAGTTTGGCGATATAAGGTATCGAGACGATAGGGGGGAGCTTTTTATCCATTCCCCTAGCCGCAGCGAGGTGGAGTCCGACCTGAGGGCGGCGGGTTTTTCAAAAGTTTTCGAGGCCAGGCGCCGCGATATATCCGCAGAATCCCAAAGCGTTTTGGAGTTTTCCGATGATTGTATTTTCTGGGTCTTTAAAAAATAAAAAAATATGAGAGCCTTAATAAAACTTGCGCTTTGCGCTTTAATACTTTGCCCTTTAGCAAATCTAAACGCCGGGCAAAGCGACACAAATTTAACGAAAGATATTGCCAATATGAGCGAAAAGGTCGAAAACGACGCTAATTTGAAGTTGGAAACTCTGGCAAACGGTTTTACGATAGCCGTTTACAAGAATACAGAACCGCCGAACAGGGTTTCTATGCGCCTTTTGGTGCGGCGCGGCTCTTTTAGCGAAAGCGATTCTCAGCAGGGCATAGCTCACTTTGTCGAGCACATGGCCTTCAACGGCACAAAGAATTTCCCAAAGGGAGAGATGGTCGAATATTTTCAGAGGTTGGGAATGGCTTTCGGTGCCGACACAAACGCCCACACGTCATTTAACGAAACTGTCTATAAGATAGATATGCCCGAAAATTCCATGGCGCTTATAGACGACGGCTTGAAGCTTCTAAGCGACTATGCCTCAACTATTGCTTTTGAGCAGTCGGAAATTGACAGGGAGCGCGGGGTGATTTTAGCTGAAAAAAAGTCGCGCGACACCGCCGCGTACAGGGCATCGGTTGGACTTATAAAGGAGCTCTTTTCGGACTCTAAGCTATCGAAGCGTCTGCCCATAGGTGAGGAAAAGATAATTGAGACCGCCCCGCGCAGCGAGTTTTTGAATTTCTACAAGGCAAATTACAGGCCCGAAAACATGGCTCTAATAGTTGTGGGCGATGTCGATGCCGACAAAATCTTAGCGGAGGCAAGGAAGTATTTTTCCGAAATAAAAGCCGATGCGCAAGTTGCGGAGGCGGAGCTTCCGGGCGAGTATTTCGATCCGGCCTCAAAGAGCCCTCGCGAGGTTTCTGTAAGCGAATACTTTGATGCCGACGCCCGCGATTCCAGCGCCGGAATTTACCTTGTAAACAAGCCAAAATTCAAGTTCGACAGCATAGAAAGGCGCGTGCGAGACTTCAGAATGTACGCAATATCGCGCATTATAAATTTGCGATTCGATTCTCTAAAGTCCGACAGCAAGACCAAGTTTTCCAGCGCCTACGCGGATTTTGGAGACTTTGAAAAATATGCGGAAATTTTTACAATAGCAACTCGCGCAAATGCCGGACATGCCGAAGAGGCCCTTAGAGAAACGCTAAAAATGTACCTTGGCATAATGAAAAACGGCTTTGGCGATTGGGAGCTTCAGAAGGCCGAAAGCGATATACTAAGCACGCTTGAAAGCGAGGTAAAATCAAAATCGACAAGGCAGTCGGCGGCGATAAGCGACGCAATATCAAACGCCCTTTCAGTTGCTGACGCCTACACTTCTCCGGAACAGGATTTAAAGTTGGCAAAGCTTGCGTTTGAGGGCTTTGACGCGAAGCTTGCCACTGCAATGTTCAGGGAGTTTGCGGAGACTTCCGCCGTGTTTGCAAGGCTGGTCGATGTGGATAGCCAAGGTTCTAAATTCAATGCTCAAGCGCTGTTTGATGAGACTGTTAAAGCGCTTCAGAAGTCCGGCGAAATTTCGGCTCCCCTGAGTGCAAGCGAGTTAAAGTACGCCGATTTCTCCGGGAAGTTTGAGGTAGTTAAGGACTTTCGCGACGAGCTTGACATAAGGCAAGTTGCCTACAAAAACAACGTCAGGGCAAATCTAAAAACTACGGATTTTGCCAAGGACGAGGTTGTCGTAAGCGTGTCGTTCGGAGGCGGAAAGTACGATCTGCCCGAGGGGCGCGAGGCAATAGGGCAAATCGCAATCGGCGCCCTTTTGGGAGGCACAAAAATGCAAAGCTACGATGAAATAAACGTGGCAAAGTCCGATAAGCAGATGAACTTAAATTTTGCAATGGAGGGCGACAACTTTTCATTCACCTGCCTTACAAATACGAAAAATCTGCAAGATAGCCTCAAGATGTTGGCAACTTTTATGCGCGCTCCGGGCTTTAGAAGCGAGGCTCTAAACTATATTGAAAAGCTAATCGAAACAAAGTATCGCCAAGTTGAAACGGTTCCCGAGGCCGCAGCGGCAAAGATAGACGGCTGGCTTACGAGCGGCAATCCGCTTTTGGCCTTCCCGGCAAAGTCCGAAGTCGAGAAATTTTCAATGGGCGACTTGAGGGAGTGGCTCGAGCCCATAATGAAAAATTCCTACATAGAGGTTTCAGTTGTGGGCGACTTTGACGAGGATGAGGTCTTAAAGTGGCTCGGCGAGTATTTCGGCACCATGCCCGAGCGCGCGGCCTCAAGGCCCGACTACTCCGCCAAGCGCAGTGTGGAGCTTAGCAAGGAGGCCGAGAAAGTCATATATCTCGACAATCTGGCCCACTTGCGATAGAACGCAGATAAAAAAGATGCGGGCGGCGAACATTCTCGGCGCAATTTTAAGCGACGAATTGAGGAAATCCGTCCGCGAAAAGCAGGGTAAAGTCTACAGCCCATACGCCTACAATAACTCCAGCCGCGACTTCAATTACGGCGTGATTTCCGCGATTTGCGACACCGCGCCCGAATTCAACGCCGAGGTCTTGGATTACATAGAAAAATCCGCAAAGAAAGTTGCAGACGGCATCAGTGAGGACGAATTTTTGCGCGCCAAAGAGCCAATTTTAAAGCAGGTTGAAAAAGTGCGCAGGCTGAACGCCTACTGGGCGAACTCTGTTTTGCCGCTCTATCAGGCAGATCCTGCAAGGCGCGAAGTGGCAAGGACTTTTGAAAATGGCTATTCGGAAATTACGCTCGGCGACGTGAAGGATGCAAGCGACGAATTTTTGAAGGGCGCAAAGTTTTACCGCGTAAAAATTCTGCCTAAGGGTGCGAAGTAAAAAAAAAGCTTTACAAAAGCTTAAAAAAGTAGATTCTGGTTCAATTTAAATCACAAAGAAATCTAATTCAGAATATGGGAAATCTTAAGAAAAAACGTCGTCTAAAGATGAACAAGCACAAGCGTAGCAAGCGCTCCAAGTCCAATCGTCACAAGAAGCGTCTGTGGGCTTGCTAAAGTCTGCGCACTCTTTGTGTATTTGAACTTTTTAGCATGGACCCGTATGCACGCTATCGCGCATGCGGGTTTTTTAATCTCTAAGGAAATATTAACTATTTAATTCTTTTGTAAATGATGGGAAAAAAAATTGCATTTCTAATTGCCTTATTCAGTGCTTCACTATCTTTTGCACAGTACTACAAAGTTACAGTCAAAACCATAGCCGACAAAACCACATATCCCGATGCCACCTTCATGATAGAGGAGGGGAGCTCTCAGATGAAGGGTTTTGAGGGCAGCATAAATACCATAGGTTTTGGCGGCATAGGTCTAAAGCCCATAAGCTTGGTCGAAAAGGAGTACAAGGAGAAGCTGAATCAGGAAATGGAGGAAAAGCTAAAGGTTCCAGACGAGGAGAAGTTGGAGGAGAAGCTCCTTAAGTTGGAGATGAATATGAAAAATCTCGAACTTAAACTAAGCTCAAAAGAGCGCGAGCAGGTAAATAAGTCCTCGCGCGGCCGCTCGTCTGTCAGAACTTCAAAAAATGACGGCTCAATGAGGCCCCCGACAAAGAATTACAGATTTGTGGAGGCCTATTCAAAGGCAAAGTCGGATTACGAAAAGTTTAAGCAGGAATTTGAGCGTTCCAAGCGCAATTTAAATGTGAGGGCGGAACTTGTTAAGGAGATAGACGACGATATTAAGGAGTACTACGACAAGCTTCTTGCCATACCTGTTGCCACAGACGGTTCGTATCCCTTTGGAACCTTCACGCAAGTAGCCATAGAAAAGGTAGCAAAAGACAAGGTCAAGTTTGACTTCGACTACGCAATATGCCGCATCCTTGGCTGGGTTGGAACCGAGGGCAACAACAACAACAATACAATGAATTCCTGTTTGGACCTCGAATACATAGAAATGCCGACTAAAAAAGGCGTTATAGCAGAATTGGGAAAGCCGTATTGCTTTCAAATAGCCCGCCCGAAAAAGGAGATAGGTTCGCTCAGAGAGGCTCAGAATAAGACTACCATATTTGCGGACAATCCCGGAAATTCCGACGGAATAGGAATGGGAGCTCCTGCAAGTAAAGTTAAAAACCCTCTGGATGCAGACGGTAACTTTGTCGAGATACGCTCAAAATTTAAGGGGCGCGAGAAGGAAGTAATAAGGGTTCTTGTCACAATCTCGCGCAGCTAGTTAAGGCGCGCCGATTTTAAATATTAAAACCCGCCTGTTTGGGCGGGTTTTTTGTTTGCGATTTTTAGATTTTTACAATTTCAATCCTGCTTAAATCTGTAACCTACGCCGCGCACGGTTTCTATTAGCTTTGCCTTGCCCTCAAGCTTTTTTCTCAAGTTTACTATGGCAACGTCTATTGATCTGTCGGTAACCGGATAGCCGTCGCCATGCACGTTTGTAATTATTGCATCGCGCGAGTAAACCTTGCCCGGATTTTCCAAAAATAGTTCGAGAATTGAAAATTCGTTTGCCGTGAGCTCAAGGCGCCTGTCGCCTATCTTAACTTCGTGAAATTCCTTGTTAAGCTCTATTCCGCCTCTCTTTATTATTTGAGATTTTTCCGAGCTGTAAGAGGAGTCGCGCAACTGTGCCTTTATTCTGGCGATGAGGACTCTGGGGCTAAAGGGTTTTGTTATGTAGTCGTTTGCCCCAAATTCGAGTCCGCTTACTATGTCTGCATCTTCGGAGCGGGCTGTGAGTATTATTATGGGGATTTGCTTTAGACTCTTATCTTGCCTGAAGATTTTGCAGAAGTCCAAGCCGTCCATTCCGGCAAGCATTAGATCCAGCAATATTAAGTCGCAGTCGCCATTTTCAAGGATTTTTAGAGCCTTTTCCGCAGAGTCGGTGCGGGCAGTCTTAAAGCCGTTCTTTTGGACGTTAAACTCTATGAGTTCGGCAATGCTGTCTTCGTCCTCCACAATTAAGATTTTTTTATCGCTCATAACAATTAGCCCTTCAAGTGCATAGTAAAGGTTGATCCCTTGCCGACTATGCTGTCGACAGAAACGCTACCGGAGTGGAGTATGCACACATGCTTTACAATTGCAAGCCCAAGTCCGGTGCCGCCCAACGCGCGCGAGCGCCCCTTGTCGACCCTGTAAAACCTCTCAAAAATTCTGTTTATGTGCTCGCTAGATATTCCAACCCCCGTATCTGAGACCGATATATTTACACTGTCTTTGTCGATTCTGGACGCATGCACTGCAATTTTGCAGTTCTCAAGCCCGTACTTTATCGCATTTGCAATCAGATTGCTCACCGCAAGTCTTATTAGCGTGAAATCCCCATTAAATTCCAAATCGCCGGGGCAGCTTACGGCTATGGTGTCTCCCATAATTTTTGCGTCGTTTTCATTTATTGAGACAGCCTCTTCTATCGCACTTTTAAGATTAAACTTTTGGAAATTTTCAGCCCCGTAGCTTTCGCAAAATTCGATTTTTGAAAGCAAGAGCATATCGTTTACAAGGCAGGTCAGCCTGTCGGTCTCCTTATCGATTATTTTTAAGAATCGCTTAGAATCCTCGTTTTCATCGAATGACTTCAGTGTTTCGGAGGCCATCTTTATGGCGGTTATAGGCGTCTTTAACTCGTGCGATACGTCGTTTACAAACTCGCGGCGCAGCTTTTCGTTCTGAGATATGTAGGAGATGTCGTGCATCACAAACAGAGCGCGCGGCGTTGTAAATTCGTATGGCAACTTCACTCCGACAATCGCAAACGTACTTTCCTTTGCATCTTGAAATTCTATTTCGTCCTTTAAGTCAGTGTCCGAGGAAAATGTCTTTGAGATTATTTCGATGAGTTTATGTTCGCGCAAAATTGCGTCGTACCTTGGCTTAAATTGCCCTTCTTTTATTTTGAATAGCTTTGCCGCCGCCTGGTTGTATCTTCTCAGTGTGCCGTCTTTTGCGCATATGAATACGGGTTCGGACATGTGCTCAAAGATTTCGTCCAGCTCGCAATTGCGCTTGTTTAGAGAATTTATGCGCGCCTTTAGCTCCATTGCCATTTTTGATATTGAGTCTCCCAATTCCGCAATCTCGCGCACGTCAGAGCTTGCGACGTGCGTGTCAAAATTGCCCTTGGCAAGCTCCTTTGCAGAGTTTGTTATGGCCCTTATCGGGGTTGAGACGCGCCCTGCGAAGAGATATGATATTAAAAGCGAAACAAATATCGCCACTATAGTTATTGCAAGGACCTGTGCTGCCAAGAGCTTTTTTGCAAAAGTTATTCTCTCCATAGGCATTGCAAGCCTTACGCAGTATTTGTACGTTCCGTCGGCCTTCTGCACTGCGGGGCGGCAATAGTAAATCATGCGGGATTTGAGAGTGTCGGAATAGCGCTTCACGAATGTCTTCTTGCCGGCGAAAGCCTGCTTAATTTCCGAGCGGTTTGAGTGGTTTAGCATATCAACAGGGTCCGCATCGGTATCGAATACGACCTTTCCGCTCTCGCTTATAATACTTGCCCTTATATTTGTGTTCTTTAGCGAGTCTTGAAAATTTTCGAGCTTTTCTGAATTTGAGAGCCCGCCAATGTTTGAGGCGAGAAATTCCGCGGAGGTCGAGAGCAGATTTTCTATGTTTTTCTTGTGGACGCTCTCTAATATCGCGTAGGTAAATACTGCGAAAAGCAATATGATTATGGCGCTGGCCGCGAAGCTCCACGCGAATATGCGCGTGAAGATCTCGGAGGTTCTTTTGGTGTTTGATTTCATTTATCAGATTTTGTTAGCAGGGCTGATACTGCACTTAAATCGGCGGGCGTCAACGCGAATAAAGCATCTAATAAACTTCTAATTTCAGGCTAATAAAACGCTAACAATTTTATGGAATAGTCTAACGAAAACTTAGCTCAAGGCTAACAATGTTTGAATAAAAACCTAATAAAACTTTGAGAGAATCGGCTCGTCGAAAATGAGATTCATTTCGGCGAACTAACTTAAAAATAAGTGTATGAAAATATCAAGTACAACAACGGTCATCGCGGCGGCTCTTCTCTCGCTTGCCGCGCTCTATTCAAACGCGCAGGACAAGGCAACTTTGGATCTGCTGGTAAGCAAGGGAGTGATTACGAAGGAGGAGGCGTCGAAGCTTTCAAAAGGCAATGTAAAGATTGTCGCGAAAGACAAAAACGTCAAAGGTATAAAAATTACCGGGCGCGTTCAAACCCAATACGAGAATATAAACGTAGAGGGCTTTGGCGCCGCCGGAACATCGCACGCAGTGTCAAAAAACGACTTCATAATGCGAAGACTGTTTTTGGGAGCCGAGGCCAATTTGGGTTCTGGCTGGTCGGGAACGGTCGTTGCAGACTTCGGAAGATCGGGAGATGACAAGAATTATCTGGAAAATGCCTATATTACGAAGGCCATAGATTGGGAGCTTCTTCACGGTAAGCTTGACATAGGCTATAAAAAGGTAAATTTCGGATTTGAGGAAAACACTTCGGCTTCCAAGCTTCTTTCCGTGGAGCGTTCCTTGGCAACTCGCTACTGGACGGAGGGCAATAATGGTAGGCGCCTCGGCTTTGGAGCTCGCCATACCGGCATATTTTGGAATGGAAAGATAGACGAGATAGAGGGGTTGGAGTACGGCGCGGCCGTCACAAGTCCCTATAATGACAATCCGACCGAAATTCCGAGCTCTGCGGACAATACTCTCGCCTACTGGGCCAATGTAGCGTATTCTGGAAGCATAGAAGAGGACATTTCATTCAAGATAGGAGTGAATTTCGGATATTCTCCCGACACTACCAGCACGAATGTTAGCGGAGGTTCAGTTTGGGGCTTGAATCCTTACGTTACGGCAAATCTCTACGGATTCAATATCTGGGGCGAATTTCTGATTTCAGGAATTGAAAACGGTGACATCACCCGCACGGAAGATGCTACTCCCATGGGTGTTAACGTCGGTATCGAATATAGGTTTGATATAGGCGAATGGGGAAAAATCGGGCCCACAGTCCGCTACTCATGGCTCGACACCGATGGGCGCGGAGTGTCGGTAAGCGACGGAATAAGAAACGCAAACAACGCCCCCGGCTACTCTTCCTTCTACGCCGCTCAAAGCGTCTATGCGGGCGTGAATTGGTACATCATGGACGACAGCGTGAAGTTCCAGCTTGGCTACGAGTGGGCCCAGTTTAACGGAACGCCCTCAAACAAGTCGGCATCCAACTTTGCGGAGTCGAATACTGTGAGAGCGCAGATGCAAATACTCTTCTAAAAACTCTAATTTAAAAGGAAAATTTTTATGAAATTAAGAATACTAAACAGCATAAAGAGAATATCACTAATAGCGGTACTTGGCGCGCTATCGTGCGCCTTTGCCGAGGAAAAAATAGTAATAGACGGTTCCACGACAGTGGGCCCGATTGCCAAGTCCTTCGCCGACTTTTACAAGGAGACCAATCCGGATGTAAATATAACAATAAGCGAATCCGGCAGCGGCAACGGCGTAAAGAGCCTCATGAACGGAGCCTGCAACATTGCAAATCTCTCGCGCTTTATGAAGGCAAGCGAGTTTAAAAGCTGCATTGAAAAGGGAGTTTTGCCCGTGGCGCACGTCGTGGCATACGACGGGCTGGCAGTCATAGTAAACCCAGAAAACAAGGTTAGCGCGCTGACCTTGCAGCAGGTCTCAGACATATACCAGGGCAAGATTACAAACTGGAAGGAGCTTGGTGGCGACGATATGAAGATCGTAATAGTCTCGCGCGATACAAACAGCGGAACTTACGAGACTTTCAACGAATTGGTCCTGCAGAAAAAGCCCGTTACCAAGGAGGCCGAGTACGTCGGTTCAAACGGGCAGGCCAGAACGCGCGTAAACTCGACGAAGGGCGCGATAGCCTACGTTGGCTTGGGCTTTGCAGACAGCACGGTAAAGCCGCTTTCAATCGACGGAATTCTGCCTAGCGCAAAGAATATTTCTACCGGCAAATATCCCATTTCAAGGCCGCTTTTCATGTTCACAAACGGCTATCCTAAGATGGGTGGAAACATATATAATTTCACAACTTTGCATCTGTCAAAGGAAGGTAGGGAAATTATATCTGATTTAGGTTTTATCCCGGTCTGCGAATAGATTTAGGGTTTGTTGTTAGAATGTATATATAGGGCTAAGGCAGGTCTCTTTTAATATGAAAAACGATAAAAAAAATCCGCTTATAATGGATAGGCACAACAGCTTCTTCCGCTCGCTTTCCGAGCGCTTGGGGCGGGCTGCGCTATTTACTGTCACCGCGATTCCGACTGTGGCGATAGTTTTTATACTGTTTTTTATAGCAAAAGAGGCCCTGCCTTTTTTTGAAAACTTGGGATACGTGAAGGAGTTCTTCACAAGCACAAATTGGTCTCCGTCAAATTCCGACAATCCGCACTTCGGCGCCTTGGCCATATTCTACGGAACAATAATGGTCACTTTCGGGGCCTGCCTTGTAGCGGTGCCATTGGGAATTATAGTTGCGGTATGCCTAAATGAAATCGTAAAGCCTTCGGTATCCCAAATCTTCAAACCTGTCGTAGAGTTGCTTGCGGCGATTCCATCGGTTGCGTACGGATTTTTTGCACTGGTGATTTTCTCTCCAATTTTGCAAAGCCACGGCGGAGCTCTTTTAAGTGTTGTGTTTTTAATTTGCGCGCTGCCATTTTCGATAATTTTTGGCTCTGCGATAGCCGAGCTTTGGGGCGGCAGATTCATAAAAAAATCCGGGGCGCTGAGGGCCTTTAAGTACGGCTTTGTGGCCCTGCTTTTGGCGGCCTCTGTGGAAATCGCCTACAGCTTGTTCAATCTCGAAATTTCAAGCGGCACAAACGCCTTAAACGCTTCAATGATACTTGCGATTATGGCGCTTCCTACGATTGTAAGTATCTCTCAGGACGCTCTGAGCGCGGTGGGCCGCGATATGCGCGAGGGTTCCTTGGCCTTGGGCGCTACGCGCTTTGAGACAATCTTTAAAGTGATTTTGCCCTGCGCAAAAAGCGGCATAAGCGTTGCCGTGATACTGGGATTTATGCGCGTTATGGGCGAAACTATGGTAGTTTGGATGGCGAGCGGAAACGCCCTTAAAATTCCCGAGCCGTTCTACAACTTCCTTGAACCTGTGCGCACCTTGACGGCGACGATTGCCGGTGAGATGGGCGAAGCCGACCAGAGCACGGGCTCGGCCAGATACCACGTTTTGTTTGCCATGAGCTTCTGCCTCTTAATTGGTGGCCTCATTTTAAACGGCGCAAGCTCGTGGGTTGCTAGGGGCTTTAATAGAAAGGGCAGGTAGTATGAAAAACTCTACAAGAAAAGTTTTAGATAAATCGTTTAACGCTGTCGCTTATTCTTCACTCGCCTTTATGGCTATAATCGTATGCGTATTTCTGATACCGATTGTGGTAAACGGGGTAAACGCATTCGTATTCAGGGCGACCGTAGAGCATTTTAAATTTTTGAGCGAAAACTTGGACGCAACTCTAAGCGCATCTGAAAAAAGCAGAATATTGGAGGCTGATACGGCGCGCCTAAAGCTGTACGACATGATGAGGGAGTACGAGCACCCGAAAAATAGCGGGAAACTTTTGGGGGAGCTTGACGAGTATAGGCTTGCAGCATTTTCAAGCGTAAAAGGTTCAAAGCAAAAAATCGGCGAGATTTTTAAGCTTGAGCAATCGGAGCGCATAGAGGCGCTAAAATCGCTATCGAGGGAAATCTTTGAGCCCTTTGTGAAGGAGGTTGAGTTGCTTTGCAAAAACTCGGATAAAAATGGAACGAGCTTTGCGCTAGTAGATGTGCTAAAGAGCGAGTCTGACTCTTTTGCGGCAGAATTAAAGAAGCTTGTTAACTCGGAATTTTCAGAGCTTGGACTTTTGAAAAAGAGCTCTCTTCGCAGATGGCTATCGCAGTATCCTCTAGATGCAATGGCCTCGGCGCGCGACGGGCTGGAGTTTAAGAACAAATCCTACATGGAGCTTAAAAAAGGCATAGAGGAGCTTTTGGGCCCGCAGAATGCCGAGGAAAAACAGTCTAAGAATCTGATGCGCCAAAAGTACGGGCAGCCGCGCTGGGATATGGCAGAGAAGGTGTTCCGAGATGACATAATGCAAATTTCGATAGTTGAGCGCACTCCCGAGGGCGGCGAGATTTCAAAGAGAGTTAATACTCTCGAATATTTTAAATCCACGGCAGTTGAGGAAATCCTGCTCTACATAAGGGACAATTTGGAAAAGATGCTACTGCCGCGCTACACCGTTTACTGGGGCTTCTTCTTCGATTCGCCCTTCGACTCAAATATATTCGGAGGGATTTATCCTATGATACTGGGCACATTCTACCTGACAATGGGTGCCATGCTGATAGCGGCTCCACTGGGTATAATAGCGGCCATATACTTTTCCGAATACGCAAAACAGGGAAAGCTAATCGAGGTTTTGAGAGCCTGCGTGGGCACTCTAGCGGGCGTTCCCTCCATAGTATTCGGTCTATTCGGCTTGGCCTTTTTGATAAACACCGTAAAGATTTCGGACGGCAAAAGCGTTATAGCCGGTTGCATAACTCTTGCCCTGCTTATCCTGCCCACGATAATCCGCTCTTGCGAGGAGGCTTTGAAAGCAGTTCCGCAATCTTACAGGGAGGCCTCTTTGGGCTTGGGCGCGAGCAAGTGGAAGTCTATCTGCACGGTCATACTGCCCGCGTCGCTGCCGGCCATGTTTACTGGCATCATAATTTCAATGGGCAGAGCTGCCGGCGAAACCGCTCCAATTATATTTACAGCTGCAACGAGCACTGGGGCGGCTCTTGGAATAAGCGAAATATTTAGCCAGCCAAGCCCCGCCTTGCCGTGGAATATTTACAATATTTGCTCCGAGCACGAAATGGCGGAGAGAGTAGCGCACGTTCAATATGGAATGGTTCTTACTCTAATTGTCATCGTACTTGGTTTAAATCTCGCCGCAATCTTGATGCGCGCGCGCCTTCAAAGGAAGTTGAAATCGTAATGACTGCTACAATCGAAATAAGTAAAATGAAAAATTCCGAACAAACTAAGCCCTTAAAGGAGTCGAAGCCCGAGGTCTTTGACAATGTAATAAGCGCTACTGATTTCTCCGTTTACTACGGCAAATTTCACGCCGTAAAGAACGTAAATATGGGAATTTGCAGGGGCAAGGTTACCGCTATTATAGGTCCAAGCGGCTGCGGCAAGAGCACATTCTTGCGCTGCATAAACCGAATGAACGACTTGGTGGAATCGTGCAGGACTACCGGCTGCCTGGCGCTCGACGGGGCGGATATTTACCACAAGCGCTTGGACGTAGTGGAGTTGCGGCGCAGAATAGGAATGGTATTCCAGCGCCCAAATCCATTCCCAAAGAGCATATACGACAACGTCGCATACGGCGTGAGGCTCAAGGGCTCTCCGGGCAAGGCAAAGCTCGATGAAATCGTCGAGACTTCCCTGAGAAAAGCCGCCCTTTGGGACGAGGTCAAAGACAGGTTAAATTCAAACGCCATCGGCATGTCCGGCGTCGACATCATCGAAGCCGTCCTGCACGACACCAACCGCATCCTGCCCGTGAGCTCCATGCTCAAGGACTTCCACGGCATCTCCGACATCTGCATGTCCGTGCCGACCCTCCTCAACCGTCAGGGCGTCAACAACACCATCAACACCCCGGTCTCCGACAAGGAGCTCGCCGCTCTGAAGCGCTCTGCCGAGACGCTGAAGGAAACCGCCGCCCAGTTCGGCTTCTGATAAAAAATCGCTGTACGGAGCGCCTTTCGCACCGCACAAGACTCGACCTACCTTTGTAGGCCTTCAACTTGTGCGGCACGAAAATCGCACACGTACAGCGATTTTTTATACCCTGCTGAATGCTCCCGTTGGGAGCATTTTCTATTCGTGGAGTTCGTTGGAGGAGGGGGAGCTATAGCCCTCGGGCTCGAGCTGGAAGGTGGTGTGGGGGACCGAGACCGGGAAGTGCTCGCGCAGGCAATCCTGCAGTTGGGTGAGGATTGTGGCGGCATCTTCCATGGTGAGGTCTTTGTCAACTACCACGTGGGCCATCAGAATCGGCATGCCGGTGGACACCGTGCTGGCGTGGAGGTCATGCACGGCAAGCACATGCGGCACGTCTTCCAGATGTTCGCGTACCTTATCGAGGTCAAGTCCATCCGGTGTTTCCTCCAGCAGCACCTTGACCGCGTTGTGCAGCAACTTGATGGCGCGCGGAATCATCATCAGTGCGATGACGGCACCGGCCACGGCGTCGAAGCCATTCCATCCGGTGGAGATCATTACCAGGGCAGAGGCCACCACGGCCACCGAGCCAAGTGCGTCATTCATCACCTCGAGGAACGCGGCCTTCATATTCATGTTGTCTTCGCGCTGCGAGGCAAGGATGAAAATCGAGATGATATTTGCGGCAAGACCCAGAATG
>OLIW01001576.1_pt1 | contig 20000 bp, 18 predicted proteins | sample 1601321 | NCBI WGS metagenome assembly OLIW01 (sample SAMEA2452114, study PRJEB22498) | human gut metagenome
GTCCGTTGTCGTTCAGCGCCATTCCCGCAGAATCATACCCCCGATATTCCAAATTTTTCAGACCGTCCAACAAAACGTCCGCCGCCGCATTGTTTCCTATATAACCGACAATTCCGCACATATGCCAATCCTCTATGCAATTTTTCCCAACTTCTTTAATACCCGCAATACATTTTCCTTATTGCGTTTTTTTATCGGTCGTATCGGCCGCCCGGCATAAACCGTCCAAGGCTCAAACTTATAATTGGATGGCACAAAACTCAGAGCGCCGATACTCACGCCCTCGGGAATATGGTTGTTTGGCATAACTACCGAGTTTGTCCCGATACCGGTGTATTTCTCCATGGTAACATTGCCCTGAATTTCCTTAACGTCGGGAACCGAATGGGTAATCAGCTCATTAACATAATCGTTACTGCTCAACCATATTCTGACACCTGCGGCCAAACTGGAATAACTGCCCATCTTAAATTTAAATTTTCCGTCGCATCCCGAAATATACGTCCCGGTTGCAATCTCGCAATCAGACCCGATTTCGCAGGCCGACGAAATCCGGCAAAAATCAGAAATTCGCACATTGTCTCCGGTTTCCACCAACTCCGGCTTTTTTATAATCACATACTCGCCCAACGTAAAATTTTTTCCATGTTGCATTTTTTATCCTCCGAATTTTTCTTTAACCTTAACAGAGCAATTTTATCCCTGACAACTCACATAATATTATTTTTTGTTACATAACAGATTGATTTTATGCAATATTTTGTAACAGAACGTGATGTATAGTCTGCTAAGTCTCTATCTTTCCTGCACATATTCTCATACGGCAACCCTGCTAAGCATGTGCTTGCTCAACCAAATTTATTAACATCGCGTATAATTTCTGCAATTTTCGGCAAAAAATTAAGTTGACTCTGACCGGGCCCTTGACTATGCTGGGAACGAAACTTTATTAAATATCAATAATCAATAAATTATTTGTTATGGCAACATCACTATTACTTACGGAACAACAGGCTTTGAAACACATTGTTCAACGCCACTCAAAATTAGAAAATGCAGCTGTCCGTCACTACAAAATTAAAATGAAAGACAAACTTGTTTTCGTCTGGGCAATTGCATTGAATATGGATGAATGTTATCTCGCAACAGATGTTTTCGGTAATGAAATACGCTTTATGGAAAGCGATATTGTTACCTGGCTCCCTTATAACGGAGAAAAGCTTCCGCCTTATTTGCAAATTCGCTTTGACCGGGGCGGAAACCTGTATCTGGAAATCATACCGATTACAACTGAAGACGAAGCGCGCAGCATCATTAACGCCGCTTACAAACGTGCTTACGGAGCCGTTTCGCTCATGGATGCAACACCCAACACCGATCATCGTGATATTGCCGATACCGCCGGCCCTTATTGGACAATGCGCCATGGCGATTACAACTACGCCGGTGTTTCCTGCAAAACCCGGCAGACTGTATTCATTTACCATCGTGAATCCAGACGGACTTACGCCGTCGGAGAAACCCTCCCCGGAAACTTTGTCCTTAAAGAAGAAAAGGGAAAACTGGTTCTGGCCGAAAAATAGTTATGGCTTCAGAGTCAACAAAAAAGGCTGCTCCTTTCGGAACAGCCTTTTTTTTCATTATATCAGGCAAACTAAATTTTATTTCTTGCCTCAAATGCGTGCTTTTCATGCAAGAACACCCAAACCCCGAAAGGAATGGACACCGCATACAAAACAGTCATAATTCCCAGCGTAAACCACGGCTGGGTGATGATAAAGCTGGCAAACAAAGCCACAATCAGCATCATCGGCATAAACATATAGGTCGGTACCTTCAACTTCTTCGTAGAAAAAGTCGGTATTCTGCTGACCATCAAAAAGGAAACGATGCACAGCAGTGTTGCACAAAAAGCATGTGAACGCACAACCGTATATTCCGGAAAGTCAAAGGAAATCATTACCGGCATCATAGCCAAGGCGGCAGCTGCCGGAGCCGGTACCCCGACAAAGAAGTGATTCCAATATTCCGGCTGCGGCTCCTCATCCAGCATCGTATTAAAACGCGCCAGACGCATCGCCATGCCGATAGACATCAAAAGGCAGAAAAACCAACCGAACTTAGGCAAATCAAACAACGACCACTGATACAGCAAAATTGCCGGAGCAACGCCGAAACTGACAAAATCAGACAGTGAATCCAACTCGGCGCCAAATTTCGTTGAACCTTTCAGCATTCTCGCCACACGTCCGTCCAAACCGTCAAACAATGCTGCAATAAAAATGCAGATGACGGCCTTGACCCAGTCTTCCTGAATCGAATAACGAATGGAAGTGACTCCCGCACACAACGCCAACATCGTCACGATGTTGGGCGCTATTTTGCGAAACGGAAGGCTGGTCAGTTTCTGTCTGGATAATTTCAATTTATTATTGATTTTTTCCATTAGAAAACCTGGCCTTTCATTTGCGGAGCATCACTGTTCAGATTAGCGATAATGCTTTCTCCTGCAACCATAGTCTGTCCCAAAACGACTTGTGGCTCAACGCCGGCAGGAAGATAAACGTCCAAACGGGAACCAAATCTGATCATCCCGAAACGCTCACCGGCCTTGTATTCGGAACCGACCGCGGCATCACAAACAATACGACGCGCAACCAAACCGGCAATCTGAACAAAACAAATGTCTTTTCCGCTGCTGGTCTTCATGGCCAACAACTGACGCTCGTTATCCTTGCTGGCTTTATCAAGAGTTGCATTCAAAAATTTTCCGGGAACATAAACTGCTTTGGTAATTTTTCCTTCAGTCGGCGCACGGTTGACATGGACATTAAAAACACTCATAAAAATGCTGACACGGGTAAATTTCTGCTTTTCCAGCCCCAGCTCTTCAGGACCGTTAACATCGGCAATCATCTGCACAATACCGTCAGCCGGAGAAACAACCGCGTTCTCAATTTCAGGAATAATGCGTTCAGGATCACGAAAGAAATAGAAACACCATACGGTCAGTATAAGACCGAGCCAGCCCAAAGGCGACCAAATCATCGCCAAAACGGCAGAAACCGCAGCAAAGACACCGACAAATTTCCAGCCTTCATTATGGATATTCGGCAAGAGGTATCTACGCCAAGAAATATCGAAAGTTTTCATTATTTTAATCCTTTATAAAAACCTTAAACGGGTACCGATGCCGTGACGCTGTCAACTGCCGCAACAGCCTGAACGTTTAAGAAAAACTATTATTTACCGTTTTCAGATTAATCTATTTTGTAAAAAAAACAAGTTTTATGTTGCATTTATGAATTTTTGTATGTATAAATTCGGTGTTAAGAAATGTAAAAACAGAGGCGCTTGTGGCGGAACAGGTAGACGCTGCAGACTTAAAATCTGTTGTCCGCAAGGACGTGCCGGTTCGATTCCGGCCTAGCGCACCAGATATTTTTAATGCACCTTTGAGGTGCTTTTTTGTTATGTACAACCTGACCTTTTTTGAATAGGATATCAACGGTAAAAATAAATCAGGATACGGCTTTAGAGTTACCGGAATAAAATGACTTACACAGATATTATAAAAAAAGCCGAAGAAACACATCTTTTATCAAAAGATGAAATTGTGACTTTGCTTCAGCCGGAATATGACGGAGCAGATTTATTTGCAGCCGCCGACCGGACAAGAAAAAAATTTGTCGGTGACGACGTTCAACTGCGCGGACTTATCGAGTTTTCAAACTACTGCCGCAACAACTGTCTATATTGCGGCATCCGTCGCGATAATCATGCCGTGCAACGTTATCGCATTGCTCCGGATGCCATTATCCGTTTGGCGCAGAATGCTGCCGAAGCCGGTTATAAAACGGTTGTCTTGCAATCCGGTGAAGATGTTTACTACACCGTGGGGCGGCTGCAATATATTATCAGCGAAATAAAAAAATCAGACATTGCCGTTACGCTCAGTATCGGAGAAAAAAGCTTTGAAGAATACGCCGCATACAAAGCTGCCGGCGCCGACCGCTATCTTTTGCGCATTGAAACAACTAACAAAGATTTATACCACCGGCTGGATCCGGGAATGAGCTGGGAAAACCGCAAACGCTGTTTGGATGACCTGAGAGCTTCCGGTTATGAAGTCGGTTCCGGCTCTATGGTCGGTCTGCCAGAGCAGAGTTTATCCTCGATTGCCGACGACATTTTGTTTTTTAAAAAGATAAATGTTGATATGGCCGGTATCGGGCCTTTTATTCCGCACCCGGATACACCGCTGAAAAATGCCAAAGGACGCGCCTTTACCTTGTCCCTCAAAACAATGGCGATTACCCGCCTTCTTCTGCCGGACATTAACATCCCGGCAACGACAGCCATGGAAGCCCTGCGTCCCAACGGCAGGCTTATTGCCCTGCAAAGCGGCGCCAATGTCATTATGCCCAATGTTACGGATTTAAATTACTGTAAGCTTTATGAGCTTTATCCGGGAAAACCGACACCCTCTCTTTCACTGGCTGAACAACGCCACGAGCTGGAAAAACTTTTGCTTGCAATCGGCAGGAGAATCGGAACGGGATATGGCGGGCATTTTTCTTTCGGCTTTAATAATAAGCCGTAAAATCTCGCTCTTTCAAAATCAATTCACTGGTTGTGCTGTCATAAATAAAAGTTTTGTCAGCAATTTTTTTGTACTGGCCAATATACTTGTCTATCAAAGCGGCCCTCTGCTCTATCAATTCTTTAGGCGTGTGGCGTCTGGTTGCTTTCTCCCTGATCAGGGTTCTTTTATATGCTACCTGTGTATTGCATAAAATATAATCGACTTCGGTCTTATATCCCAACAGCTTTACGTTTTTAAAAAGTTCAATATGCGCATCATTGACGCCGCTGTGTTCAAAAAAGATATTCAACTTGCGAATTACGGCACGACGCAGAACTTCATAGCCCACAACTCGCGCAGGCATTTCCCATTTCATGAAAGCTTCGGCTCCACCCAGTACATAAATGTCCCGCCGGTAATCGGGAATGCTTTCCATTACTTCGTCAAAACTCAGATATATAGCTCCGGGAAACTGCATTTGCCGACAAAAAGTGCTCTTTCCCGCACCGGGAATTCCGCCAACCTGTATCAGCTGCGGTTTGGGCGTCGGATGGACACCAACTAAAATTTCCGTTATGATATTTTCATAAAGCGGACTTTTTATATCTTTGTAATCATAGGCAATGAGCTTTTTAATGCTCGGCATCAAATCTGCAATATCCATAAACAAATCTCTTATTCAAGTCAAATTTAGCCCTGTATAACACAGGAAGGCAAAGAAAACAACTTTTTGTTTTTCGAAAAATTAAAAAAATAAATTATTGCATGGCTGACATTCTTGGGGTAGTTTAGGTTTAATTTATAATTTGAGAAAAGAGGAAAAAATGACAAAGATTACATGGAAACCCGGAACAATGCTTTATCCCGTTCCGCCGGCAATGATTTCCTGCGGCACAACAGAGCATCCCAATGTCATGACCGCAGCATGGACCGGTATTATTAACAGCGAACCGCCGATGACTTATGTTTCAATCCGGCCATCCCGCTATTCTCACGGTATTATTAAAGAGAGCGGCGAATTTGTCATTAATCTGCCAACACTGTCAATGGTAACGGCTGCCGATTTCTGCGGCGTCAAGTCCGGGCGGGATACGGATAAATTTAAAGAAATGGAACTGACGCCGCTTCCCTCTTCACAGGTTAAGGCGCCACAGATTGCGGAAAGCCCCGTTTCCATTGAATGTAAGGTCAAAGAAATACGCAGCTTCGGTTCACACGATATGTTTCTGGCGGAAATTGTCGCCGTTAATGTTGATGATAAATATATCGACAGCGAGGGCAAGTTCTGGATTGAAAAAACCGGCCTGCTGGCCTTTGCCCACGGACATTACTTTACACTGGGCCGTAATCTCGGCAGCTTTGGCTTTTCCGTCAACAAGAACCGCCTGGCAATGATGAAAAAGATGGAAAACGTTGAAGTTAAAGTCAAGGAACCGAAAGTTCTGATTGAAAAACGCGCGGAAAAGGAAGCCAGACCATACAGCCGACCGTCTAAATTTGCTCAAAAGCACAATTCTCGCAGTGACCGCCGTCCACTGAAAGACGGCAGCAAGTTTGACGGAAAAAGCAAGTTTAAAAAAGCCCGTGATTTTGATAATAACAGTACCGGGCGTTCTAAATACAAGCCTGGCGGTTTTACCAAACGTCCGGCTAGATAAAACTAAAGGCTCAGTAAAAAACTGAGCCTTTTTCTTTAGTGGTAACGGACGTCAGAACGATCCTTAACCTTTTTGTAGATTTTTTGAAGCGTCAGACCGAATTCCGTTTGATAAGCTTCGGCCGGATGAGCAAGAAACTCCTGACACAATTCTCGGCAGCCACAGATTTTATCAATCAAAATCTTTTCCAGGATTTGCGGCGCACTTTGACGTTTCTGGGTATATTCCTTTTCTATTCTGATTTTTAGTTCAGAATAAGGAATATTGGCCAAACGATGACGCTGGTTAAAATCCCTGACACGCGAAGCGATGAGATAAGCGGATGCGATATTCGGATAAACAACGCCTTCGTGCTCGGTATAACTTTCGTTTTGATGGCTGTCTGCAATGTGCTGAGCCAACTCCTCAATTGAGGCAAATTCTACAAATGTTTTCATAATTATTTATTTTTTAATAATAAGACTTCATGTCTATTAGACATTTTTTTCAGAAAAAGTCAAGAAAATAAGGGGCTATTTTCTGGCATCATAAATTTTAAATGTTTTCTTAAGGTAAAGCTGCAAATCTTTATCATCAAAAAACTTTTCACAATCCGCTTCCGTCGATGTTTTATCACTTGGAATCGGGCGATACTGCTGAAGATAATATTCTTTGACATCCAGTGCTTTAAGCTCATCGGCAATCGTATAAATATCCGCTACTGACAATAACCGCGGATCGCAGGTTGTGCGACATTCATAACTTTTTCCCGAAGCAACCAAAGCTTTAAGACTTTCCATAACTTTGTCAAAATGTTTCTGTCCGACAGCGGCATCATATCTTTCGGACTTCAGCGGCGTTTTAATGTCAAAACCTACCCAATCTACTTCAGGCAGGATTCTTTTAAATAATTCAGGGCGAAAACCGCCGGTATGGATACCGATTTTATAGCCTAATTCTTTTACCTCGGCAATGGCGTCAGCCAGCGCATCCTGCACCAGCGGCTAGCCGCCGCTAAAGACAACGGCATCCAGCTTTCCGCGACGTTCCCTTAGAAAATCAACAAACTTCTCCCAAACGAATCCGGTTTCTTTTCCGATTTTCTGTAAATCGACGTTATGACAAAAAGGACAACGCCATGGGCATCCCTGCAAAAAGACAACTGCGGCCATCTGTCCCGGATAGTCAACCATACTGAACGTTTCGACGCCGCCGACCAATAATTTTTTTGACATTCCCCCTACTCCTAAAATTCCATTCAAATAAAACAACGCCGGATTACAAGCCCTGCAACCCGGCGTTTTTCTTAAGCCTGCATAAGCTTATTCAGCAGCAATTTCGTATTTTTCAAGGTCAATCACAGCTTTGCTTTCGCAGAAGCATTTGCGAGAATAGAATTCAGACTTCTTACCAACGTTGAATTCAGAAACCGGACGGAAGTAACCCATTACTCTGGTCCATACTTCACAAGGCTGTCTTTCTTCGTCACTTAATCTGATTTCTTCAAAATTAATTGTGTTGTTCATTTTAATTCTCCAAGTAAAATAAATTAAATAATTGACCTTAGGCAACGTCTTTTTTAGAAGCTGCTAATCTTTTTTCTGCCTTTTTTTCCTCATCACAAATCGGGCAGTATTTGTGTTCCCCGGAAATATAACCATGCTTCGGACAAATTGAGAATGTCGGGGTAATGGTGATGTAGGGAAGACGATAGTTCGTCAAAACTCTTCTGACCAAATCGCGGCAGACTTTTGCCGAGGAGATACGCTGTCCCATATAGAGGTGAAGAACGGTACCGCCGGTATATTTGGTCTGGAGCGTTGACTGTAAATCAAGAGCTTCAAACGGATCATCGGTATAACCGGCCGGGAGCTGAGAAGAGTTCGTATAATACGGATTTTCTTTTGTTCCGGCCTGGATAATATCCTTGTAGCGTTTTTTATCTTCACGGGCAAAACGGGTTGTCGCGCTTTCTGCCGGTGTTGCTTCAAGATTATACATATGGCCGGTTTCTTCCTGAATTTTGACCATTTTGGCGCGGATGTAATCCAAGAACTTAACGGCAAAGTCCTGTCCCCACTGGTCGGCAATATTGTGTTCGTCGTTGGTAAAGTTGCGAATCATTTCGTTGATACCATTAACGCCGATTGTCGAGAAGTGGTTGCGCAGTGTGCCAAGATAACGTTTGGTGAACGGGAACAGGCCACCGTCAATCAATCTCTGAATGACCTTGCGTTTGATTTCAAGAGAAGTGCGGGCAATGTCCATCAGTTCGTCAACACGGGCAAACAAAGCATTTTCATCCCCTTTGTAAACATATCCCAGACGGGCGCAGTTGAATGTAACAACACCGATGGAGCCTGTCTGTTCGGCAGAACCGAACAAGCCGTTGCCGCGAGCCAAAAGTTCGCGCAGGTCAAGCTGCAGACGGCAGCACATTGAACGAATCTGTCCCGGTTTCAAAACGGAATTGATAAAGTTTTGGAAATAAGGCAAACCGTATTTGGCAGTCATTTCAAACAAGAGTTCCGTGTTGTCATCTTCCCAGGGGAAATCCGGCGTCATGTTATAAGTCGGAATCGGGAAAGTAAACGGTCGGCCTTTAATATCACCTCTCATCATGACGGTCATATAGGCCTTGTTAATCATGTGCATTTCTTCTTTTAATTCACCATAAGTGAAGGGCTGTTCCTCACCGGCGATAAGCGGATGTTTGTCACGCATATCTTCAGGGCAAACCCAGTCAAAAGTAAAGTTGGTGAACGGCGTCTGAGAACCCCAGCGGGAAGGAATGTTCAGATTGTAAATCAATTCCTGAATGCACTGTTCAACATCTTCATATTTCATATTGTCCTTGCGGATATACGGCGCAAGATATGTATCCACAGAAGAGAAAGCCTGAGCGCCGGCCCATTCATTCTGCAAAGTTCCCATAAAGTTGACCATCTGGCCGACAGCGGAAGACAAGTGCTTCGGCGCGCCGGCTTCAGTTTTTCCGGGAACTCCGTTAAAGCCTTCATGCAACAGGTTTTTCAAAGACCAACCGGCGCAATATGCGGCCAGCATGTCCAAATCGTGAATATGGATATCACCGTTGCGGTGCGCTTCGCCGACATTTGCCGGGTAAACATGGCTCAGCCAATAGTTTGCCGTTACTTTACCGGAAACATTCAAAATCAAACCGCCGTTTGAATAACCCTGGTTGGCATTGGCGTTAACGCGCCAGTCCAGTTTTTCCAGATATTCATTGATAGAGCTTTCAACATCAACCATAACTTTCCGGTCATTGCGTGTCCGCTGACGCTGGTCGCGATATAAAATATAGGCCTTGGCCGTTGCAAAATAGTTGGCGGAAATCAAAACCTGTTCAACAATATCCTGAATCTGTTCAATTGTCGGCAAAGACTCTGAAAATTTATGCTCCACAACTTTCAAAACCTGCGCCGTCAACAACCAGGCTTCCTGTTCGCTAAACTCAGCGGTAGATGTTCCGGCTTTGAGAATCGCGTTATAAATTTTTGAGCTGTCAAACGGAGCCAATGTGCCGTCTCTTTTAGTTACGCTCTCGACTTTTATCTCCTTGTTGGCAATCGGGGGCATTGAATAGGTGTTTTCAGACATTTCGAACAAGCTTTCCTTATTTTTCTTTTAGTTTCAGTAAGTTAAACATTTTATCAAAATTTGTTATAAGCATACTATATATAGTGTTAAATAAATGTAAACGCCCTATATATAGTATTGCACAATTTTTTTAATTGATTAACCGGAGTTGTTTTTATGGCTTATATATTGCCTGAATATAATTTCAGAACAAGAGATAAAAGTTGTATTTTTCCTCTTGACTCGGCTATCTTACTCTAAAACTTGGATATTTTATTTTTACATAGGTGGATAAGTTTGTTAACGGAAAAAAATATTTTATTTTTTTATTAATTTTCAGCCACTTACATTATTTTCTAATATTTCTGCTATCCACATGTTTTCCACAGAATCCACAAAGCTTTCACATTATACCTGTTCATCAGAAAGCTCTTTATTTTTTTACCTGTTTCGTGTATACTTATCTTTGCAGGCAGGCGTTCTGTCTGTGGTGTCTAGAAAACACCTCTGCGATAAAAAATATCCACCTTTGGTGGAGTGTCCCCAATATACTGAATAAGGACGACTGTATCGTAGCAGTTTTCTAGCTCCACTCTCCTTTGTTTTGTTGACAACGGAGAGTTTGTTTTAATAAAACAAAGGAGCTTGATAATGAATATCAAATTTTTACTCTTAGGGACGAGTCTGTCCTTAATTCCAAATGCAACATATGCGCAATGCGCGGTCACAGACTGTCAGCAATTGGGCTATACGTCGTTAAAATCCTGTGCCGGCGGGTTAAAATGTCCTTTCGGCGAATACTGGGCTTGCCCTTGTGATGAGTCTTATAAATACACCTGCTCCGGGAGTAACGAACAACCGGGAACAGATAAGTGCGGTGAGAAATACAAGTCCTGTACCTGTGCCGACGGTTATGAGTGGAAAGAGAGCAAATGTCAGATAAAAGGTGTTGAATTCGGCACCTGCACCGGAAGGGCGAAAAACTGTAAAGTCGCCGATATTCTCTATCGTGACGGGACTTGTTCTGCTGATGTCATCTCCGACAAAGAACCAATCGGCGTTGTTGTTTATATCAGCTCTGACGGAAATTGCGGACAAGCTATGGCTCTTCATTCCGCGAAAACCTCTATTGCCTGGTCTACAGAATTTATTGTTACCGGTATCCCTCAAATTACCGAATATTCAGATCTGAAGAATGGTAAAGATGTCAGCAGTTGTAAAAATACAAAAAAAATTATTGAAAACGGAAATGCCGATAAATATCCCGCAGCCTGGGCGGCCATTAATTATGCACCTGGCGTCGCACCGGAAACAAAAGGCAAGTGGTGCCTTCCGGCCGGCAGCGTTCTTAACATAATGCTATGGCGACTCGATATTATTGACCAGACATTCCGTAAAATCGGCGGCACATTACTTTTAGAAAATAGAGAAGTACTATGGTCCTCAACAGAATATAGAGATAATACTTCTGTATGGATGTTATGTCCTTTGGGATGCGCCAACGGCACTAACACATATGCAAGTGCTAAAACAGAAACTTATGATTCATATCTGGACGTTTCTTATGTCGCTCGTCCGGTTATTGAATTCTGACTTAACAAAAGCCGGGAAAATGTCCCGGTTTTTATTTTTATTAAAAAGGTTCCAGTTCCGTTTTGCTTTCATACATATAAGCATCCGAGCAATCCGGCCCGGTACAGCGTTTCAGCACTTCTGCTTTGCTGTTTTTTCCGGCACCGCGAACATTCATTGACGGAACATAATATTCATTAACTTTAATTTTGAATGTTATGTAGCCCACATTTCCGGTTTCATCGGCAACATAAATCTTAACATTATACTCGCCGACATCCGAAGGCATTCCCACACCGCTTACAGTATAAGAATCTTCGTCATAAGTAATCCATTTCGGCAACGCGCTGTCATCAACCAAGCCGGCTTTCGTCGTAATACGCCCTTTCAGATTCAAACGGTCAAAGACGGCATGCGGCAAAGTGACATTAAAGCGTTCGCCGGCCTGCACTTCGATATCCGGCACCAAATCCGGCGACGTCATATTAACCGGCGGGCGTTTGGTCGGAACCGCCAACAGATACGGACGGTTATCCGGCAGAAACTCGCCGTCACGCCATTTTTCCATAACATCGCGCAAATACAGCGCTATGCTTGACGGTTTTTCACTCAACATATAATAAGGCAGTGCATCCAGCCCCAAAGAAGCATAAAGATTGCCCAAAGCGTCCTGAACATCGGCATAAGCCAAGAAAGCCTTGGTTTCGTCGTCAATGGCGCGGGCGGCTTCAAGCTTGCTTTTTTCGGCAAAGCTGCCGTTTTGTATCGTAACGTCTTCCGCGATGTTTTCTGACGTGTTGGCGATTTCCATATTGATTTCATAATCTTCAACCGCAGACATATACTGCGCCCAGGCGACATATACCTGGCTGAGAACAATCGCTGTTATCCGTTGACGGCGCAAAGCAATGAAGTCAGTCTGATTAACCTGTTTGGTGTTGTCTTCAAAAACGCTCATACTGACTTCACGCGCTTTTTTAGACCACAATTTGTTATAGTAATTCGGATCTTTTTTATATTTATTAATCCCCGGATCAGCCAAGTCTTTCACCTGAATTTTGAGATTATTAATATTAATGCCGATATCATAGACTTTTAATTCCGGACGGTTGGTCAGCGCCAGCCATTCCAAGTCAGACAGATTGCCTTTGATATCGGGAATCGCAAAATTGCCATATTCGGAACCGACCAGATGATATTGCGTTGACGGGTGGAAGCCCATGAAAGAAGCCAGTTTGGTTTCAGAATCTTCCATTTCGCGTTTCAGTTCAGAAGCCTTCTTTATGGCATCCATATATTTACGTTTGCTGACCAGCTCCTCGGTTGACAGGCTTTTGCCTTTTGCGGCATATTGTTTGGCCTGAGAATTAATCTCATCAACCTGCAGGGTTAAATTTTCAATCATTTCATCCAGTATCGGGATAAGCCTTTGCGCGGCCAGCGTTTTCCAGTACAAATTGCGGGTTTCCTGCAAAATATTGTGAATAACTTTGCGGCTTTCTTCAAAAGAAACATTTGCCTGATATTTTTTATCATTAACCTGATAGTAAATCGAAGACATATCCAAGACATTCCAGGCGACTTTCAAATCAGAGTTCAAATGCTCAGAGTTCGGCGCATTCAAATAACCGGCCTGCGTCAGGATTTCGGGAAACTTGCCATAAGGAACCGTTCCGGCTTCCAGCAGGCTTTGCTGATAAGAGGCCAAACGGCGGGTATAGTTATATTTTAAGGCCAAGGCCATTGCCATATACATATCTATCGGCTTTTCGATTTTGCTCGGCGTCGCCTGATACATATTTTGCAAGTCGACATCGACACGCACTGCCGCATCCCAGTCGGAATAATAAGCCGACACGGGTCCCGGCGCCGGTTTGCTGGCTTTTTTTATTCCCGGCTGCTTTTCGGTTTCCTGCCCCAGACGCCGGTCTTTTAACTGCTCTTTCACAGCTTCGGCCTCAGGATGGGGCGTATACGCCTCCTGTTGGTAGGAACAAGATATTAAGATACCGAATGCGGCCAGAACTGATAAAAGCTTTTTGTTCATAATCTAAACCCTTTATACACTTTTTGTATGTTATATATTTATATCAATAAATTCAACATGGGTAGTATTTATTTGCTTTTATTCAACTTTCATGTAAAAATATTAATGAAAAAGCATATTTATATGAGGAAATAGCGACAATGCTGGATATTTTTCATACCATTTTTAAATATCGTGAAAAAGAAAGCCCCGACCGGCTCGGCTATTATCCCGAACGCGTCCATATCAACGCCATGCCGGAGAGGCGTTACCTGTGGACGTCACGCGTATTGGTTATCTGCGCCTGTTTAAGCATTTGCATTAATATGATGCTGGCCAGTACGATTTATGTTCTGTTACCGCAGCGTAGTGTTGCTCCCCAGCTTTTTCAGATTAACAAATACTTTAGCCAGCTGGAGCAGGTTCAACCGGCCGAAGTCAGAATGCCGGTTGGCGATTTGGTCGCAGAACAGCACATCAACGAATATATCATGCTGCGTTTTTTGATTTCTTCAGATTATGACGAACTCATCAGCCGCTGGGGACGCGGTTCAACGATTTACTGGTATTCAAGCTCTCCGGTTTATGAGGATTTTGCCAAGAACGACATCGCCTATAATGTGATGCAGTTCCGGGAAAAAGGGTTGCGTCGCGATGTGGAAATAGAGTGGACACGTCCGTTGTCGCGCGGTTTGTGGCTGGTTCAATTCAAAACGTTGGATTATCTGCCGGAGTATAATTTCCCGATTGTCAATTTCTGGCGGGCAACGTTGAGAATCGGTTTTACAACAATTCCGTTCAAAAGCCGCGAAGATGCCATTGCCAACCCGTTCGGCTTTCTGGTTACCAGTTTTTCTCTGGCTTATCACGGCTCGCCGAAATCATCCAAGCATTATCTGGAAACGGTCAAAAAGACAACGACAGACTATTTTAACCGTTAGCCGCCTGTTCATCACCGCCCGGCTGCTCGTCAAAAAGAAACCTCTTTTGAATAAAGCAGTGGTTGAGGAAGACAGCCATAAAAAACAGGCTAAAAAAATTATACAGGAATTCGATAACCGAAGCGGCATAAAGATTTATGTTTCCGGCAATGCCTTGAAAGTTCTGCCAGAAGCCGCTTGAAAAGAAGATAATTCCGACAAGGAGCAAAAAGAGGGAGCTTAAGATGCGCAGCATATTGCCGCGGCTGCGCTGCCATACCTGCCATAAGCGGGGCATTTTTTCATTATTTAAGGCAAAAGGCACAAGCGACAGAAAACGTACAGCGATAAACGGCACAAAAAAGCCCAGAGAAACAACGGCAAAAAACGCCACTTCTATCCGCCAATCGGGATTGGGCACCCTGATATATAAAATAAACAGGGAAAGCAAGGGGATTATCCCGGCCAAAAGAAACGCCAGGCTCAGGAAAAAGAACTTTGCGCCGGCGCGAACGGAAGAAAACACCTGCTTCAAGGAGAAGGGATTGCCGACCAAGACCTGCCGCCAGGCAACCGCAAAAAAAGACAAGCCGCCCCAATACAGCAAAATATCGGCAAAATAGGCAAACAGACTGCTCCGGCAATAAAAACCGACGCTCAGGTTCTCGTTGTTAAAACGGCAGACATAAGCGCCGCCACCAACCATAGACACCAAAGACAAAAGCACGGCAAAAATTACGGCAAAACGCATGAATGGGCGCAGTTTTTCTATCATAATCCCCCAAGGAGAAAAAATGATTATCCCCAGCGGAATACTGACAAGAGCCTCATCTTCCTTTTTTTCGCCCACGCCTAAAATATATTTGGTATAAAAATCATCAAGTTTTTCGCGCAAAGACATAAGCTTATATCTCCTTAATCGAGGTTACGCCGGGAATACTGCGGATACGGCTAAGAAAATCACTGTCGGCAAAAGCAAAACCGCCCGGCAATTCAATGCGGATATCCCATTCATCGTTATCAGGCACAATATAAATCTTATTTTTGCCATTTCTATCATGTCCCAAAATATCTTTCAGCCCACCAACAGCTTCGGCGTTGTTGACATTGATTATCAGACCGTTTGACACTTCGGAAACAGCCTTGTCCAACGTTTCGACGACATTAATCATTGCCCGGGGATTGGCATCTTCGCTCTGCTTGTCAATCGTTACGCTGACATACAGCGGCAACCCGGAATTGATAACATCTTCATAACGAACCATCGCTTCCGAAAACAACAGCCCTTCAAAACTGCCGCTGGTATCGGAAAGCCCCAAAAAGGCATATTTGTTACCGGATTTACTGATGCGTTTCTGGAAACTGGTAACACAGCCGGCCAATTTGGCGCGAATCGTATCTCCGGCCTTGATATTGCGGAAGACTTCGACGCTGCTTTTAATTCCCAATTTTTCCATCCCCTTTCCGTAGCTGTCCAAAGGATGTGCGGACAGATAAAAACCGATGGCCTCTGCTTCCAAACGCAGCTTTTCCAACTCCGGCCAATCCGGTTTGTCGGCCAGCTTGACCTTGGACGTCAGTTCCTCAGTTCCGAACAAGGAAGTCTGCTCGCTGTTTTTCATTTCGGTTGATGAATAAATATGGCGCATAATCAGTTCAACATTGGCAAACAGCTTGCCGCGGTTCTTCTCCAGACAGTCAAAGGCGCCGGCCTTAATCAGCTGTTCCATCTGGCGACGGTTGATTTGCTTGGCATCCGTCCGGTGAATGAAATCTGACATATCTTTATACGGCCCATGCGCTTCCCGCTCGGCAACAATCGACCGCATATTGGCCTCTCCAACACCTTTAATGGCGCCCAGCGCGTAACGGACATGATTGTCTTCAACCACGAAATCGGAACCGGATTTGTTAATGTCCGGCTTCAACACCTTGCGTCCCATTTTTTTCACTTCTTCCTTGAAGAACTGGAGCTTGTCGGTATTGGTAATATCCAGCGACATAACCGCGCACATGAACTCAATCGGATAATGCGCCTTGAGATAAGCGGTACGATAAGAAATCAGGGAATAGGCAGCCGCATGCGACTTGTTAAAGCCGTATGACGCAAATTTCTCCATCTGGTCAAAGATAGCCGCCGCCGTTCCTTCTTCAATGCCGTTTTTGACGGCGCCCTCGGTAAACATTTTGCGCTGCTTTGGAATTTCGTCGCGCATTTTTTTACCCATAACCTTACGCAGCTTATCCGCGCCGCCCATGGTATAGCCGCCCAAAACCTGGGCGATTTTCATAACCTGTTCCTGATAAACCATAATTCCGTAAGTTTCATCGAGAATCGGCGCCAAAGACGGGTGAAGATAGGTAATCTGCTCTTCCCCGTGCTTGCGTTTGATGTAAGTCGGAATATTGTCCATCGGCCCCGGACGATACAGGGACACGATAGCGACCAAATCTTCAAAACGGTCAGGCTTAATCTGGCGGTGAACGTCTTTCATACCGTCAGATTCGAACTGGAAGACGGCAACGGTATCGCCGCGTTGCAACATCTCATAGGTTTCCTTATCATCCAAAGGAACCTTTTCAATAACCAAATCCTCGCCGCGGGTTTTCTTAATCCAGTCAACGGCACGCTTGATGACGGTCAGGGTCTTCAACCCCAAAAAGTCAAATTTAATCAGGCCGGTTTCTTCAACATATTTCATGTCATACTGCGTCACCGGCATATCGGACTTGGGATCTTTATACAGCGGCACAAGCTGGTCAAGCGGGCGGTCGCCGATAACAACACCGGCGGCGTGCATGCCGGACTGGCGGTACAGGCCTTCAAGCTTCATGCCGATGTCAAACAGCTTGTTAATCTGCGGGTCGTTGACGCGCATTTCTTCCAATTCCGGCACCTGGTCCAAAGACTCCTGCAAGGTGGGGTTTTTACCCTGAACGCCGGGGGGAATCATTTTTGAAATCTTATCGGCCTGCGCATAGGGCATCTGCAAAACGCGCGCCACGTCGCGGATAACGTTTTTGGCTTGCAGCTTGCCATAGGTGATAATCTGCGCCACATGGTCAAAGCCATATTTATTCTGCACATATTCAATCGTCTTGTAACGGTTTTCCTGGCAGAAGTCGACGTCAAAGTCAGGCATGTTGACACGTTCGGGGTTCAGAAAACGCTCAAACAGCAACTCGAGCTTCATCGGATCCAGTTCCGTAACTTTCAATGCCCAGGCGACAATAGACCCCGCACCAGAACCACGCCCCGGGCCGACGGGAACACCGTTATTTTTAGACCACTGAATGAAGTCCGATACGATCAGGAAATAGCCGGGAAAGCCCATTTTTTTGATAACGCTGAGTTCATACTCCAAACGTTCATAATAACGCTTGTCTATTTCCAAACGCTCTTCCGGCGTCATATCATCGCGATATACAAAGTCATGCATATGTTCGTCAAGACCTTTGCGGGCAGCATAATCAATATACTCATCCTGGCTCATATCGTCCGGGCAGATAAAGATAGGCAGCAGCGGATCAACCTTGGCAGAAAGAAAATTACAGCGCATGGCGATTTTCACCGTATTTTCGACAGCTTCCGGCATATCGCTGAACAGCTCAGCCATTTCTTCGGCTGATTTCAGGCGGTTATTCGGAGAAAATTTCTTGCGGTTTTCATTGGCGACATATTCTCCGGCCGCAATACAAATCAGGGCATCATGCGCCTCGTACATATCCGTATCAAAGAAAAAGGCTTCATTTGTCGCAACCAGCGGGATGTCATATTTATAGGCCAAATCCACAAAATCATCTTCGGTTTTGGCTTCGGTTTCCAAGCCGATACGCATTATCTCCATATACAGCCGGTTGCCGAAAATTTCTTTTAACCGGACAGTCAGGGCATCCGCTTCCGGTTTACGGTTTTCAAGCAGCAGGCGACCAATCTGCCCTTCGACACCGCCGGTCAGGCAGATAAGACCTTCATTCAGTTCTTCCAAATCCGACAACTTAAGCTGAGGCTTTTCCGTCGGCTGCGGATTGTCCAAATATGAACGCTTCATCAGGTGCATAATATTTTCATAGCCTTTGGCGTTCATAACCAAAAGCACGATTTTATCAGGCTCGACAGTCCGTCCCTTGCTTTTCAGCACATCATCGGCATCAGGATTGCGAAAATAGAACTGGCAGCCGAGAATCGGCTTAATCCCTTCGTCTTTGGCATATTTGGAAATGGCTTTACCGCCAAACATATTGGCCGTATCCGTCAAGGCAACGGCGCCTATCCCCAAGTCATGAAGCTTATGAATCAGCTTGGGAACCTGAATTGCGCCCTCAGACAGAGAATACGCGGTATGAACCCGCAAATGTACAAATTTTGGTGCCGCCATTTTTTATAAAATCTCAATAAAACGTTTTACTGCGTTGATAATATACATATTGTCCAACAGACTCAATATAAAAATCAGATATATACATACGGCTGTTTTTTGTCTATCCTGTTAAAATATTTATTGATTTGCATTGTATTTTATTGTATAATTACAATTGTAAAACAATAATATGGAGGAATAACCCTATGGGATATATGATGTTTCCGGGAGAGGCCAAGGATTTTTTTGAAAATGATTACCTCTCTTTAAATGAAGGCGAAAAAAGGGCCGCACAATTAGAAGCAGATATTGTGATGCAAAAAAGTATTTTTGAAAATCTTTCTAATACTAATGCCCACATATCTTTTGATGAAGAAATGCACACAGACGAAATCTACATTTGCGCTCACAAAATGTCAAACGACGCAAACTTCAAACAAAAAATCATGCAGCAATATGCTCCCGTATACAAAGGGGAAGTTGACAGAAAAAGTTATATTGCCGGTATTGGAATGAGCCGTTGTTTAAACGAACGTGACAAAGTTAATCATGCATCAAAAGAAAAGCAAGACAATCCCGACTTGTCAGTAAAACTTGCATCGCTAAAAAAACATTTAGGAGGACGATAATTATGACTATAAGTTTTAATGAATGGCTCGAAACAAAAGTGACAGACGCCAAACATATTTTACCTGAAGCTAAAATCGCATTTATGCAGCTATATCTTAAAGAAAAGGAAAACGGGACTTTACCTGAAAATAATAATGAATTCCCTGATGAATTTGAAAAATGGCTGAAAGACAAAGTCAAAGATACAAAAAATATTTTACCGGAAGCTAAAAAAGCCTTTTTCAATTTATATGAAGCAGAACGCAAAGAAAGTGAAAAAAACACCCAGCCGCAATCTGAGCAAGATAAAAAATCTTCAAAAGAAAAACAGATTCCTAACGACTTAAACAAATTACAAACCAATCAATTTTTGGATAAAAACGGAAAAATTGACATTGATTTCGCCTTACGGGTTGCCTCAAAAGCCGCGGCGCAAAGCAGGAGATAACATTAAATAAACGGAAAGCCTAAACCCTTTGTTTTCTTAATCAAGTTCAGTGAGGTGCGACACAATGTTTTTAACTTGATTTATTACTCAAAATCCGTTAACTTAAGTTCAGGCGTTGTTCCGTAGAAAAGAACAATGCTCAGGGCTTCGAAAACCCTCGTATCGTAGTCGTTTCGCATAGCGACTTAAATTAAATATGCCGACCTCTGTCATCGGACGGATGTCGGCGTAATAAGGCATAG
>OLIW01001603.1_pt1 | contig 19668 bp, 12 predicted proteins | sample 1601321 | NCBI WGS metagenome assembly OLIW01 (sample SAMEA2452114, study PRJEB22498) | human gut metagenome
CAAAATTTTTTACACTTCTATTACTTCTTTATCGCACATCAGTAAAATCACAGGGTATCAAGCAGCTTATGAGTGGCGGTGGCATCATCATTGTGGCACAGACGGTAATCCCACAGCTTACCACACTGTTCTCATAATTCATGGGCGGGATCATTGATAAGATTACTGAATTCATAAAGGAACTGTTGCAGGGATGGGTGCTGACCAATTTTGAAACCATGTTTACCGATGTCAATGACAAGGTAGGCACGATTGCAGGGGAGGTCAGCAAAACTCCCAGCACTTGGAACTCCGGTATTTTTGACATGATAAAAACCCTGTCCGACAACGTGATGATTCCCATAGCGGGAATGATCATCAGTTTTGTACTCGTCTACGAGCTTATTTCCATGGTTATTGACAAAAATAACCTGCATGACTTCAATACAGCCATTTTTATCCGCTTTTTTATGAAAGCGTGTATTGCGGTCATGCTTCTTAGCAAGACTTTTGACATTGTAATGGCGGTATTTGATGTGGGAAGCCATATCGTAAATTCTGCCGCATCAGCGATTACCGGAAGCACCAGTATTGATGTGGCAAGTACGCTTCAGACGATGTTCAATGAGCAGTTTTCGGAAATGAGTATAGGTGAGCTGTTGGGACTTGGAATGGAGACCATGATCGTCAGTTTATGTATGAAAATCATGTCAGTCCTTATCACCGTCATTCTTTATGGGCGAATGATTGAAATATATCTTTATGTATCAGTAGCACCTGTTCCCTGTGCAACCGTAACCAACCGGGAATGGGGAACGATAGGAACTAATTATTTTAAGGGACTTTGTGCCCTTGCATTTCAGGGATTTTTTATGATGGTATGCGTTGCTATCTATGCAGTGCTGGTGGCGGGTGTGGCAGTAGCCGACAACCTGCATACGGCACTCTGGTCGGTGGCAGCATATACCGTTATTTTATGCTTTTCACTCTTTAAGACTGGTTCATTATCGAAATCTATCTGGAATGCGCACTAAGGGAGGAACGATATGGCAATATCCGTGCAGGTGCCAAAGGATTTGTCCGGTATCAAGACAAAAGTGGCACTGAACTTGACAAAGAGACAGATCATTTGTTTCAGCGGTGCGGCAGTAGCCGGTATACCCTTGTATTTTTTAACCAAGGGACTGATCGGAACATCAGCCGCATCACTTCTTATGATGGGAGCAATGCTTCCGTTCTTCTTTTTTGCGATGTATGAGAAAAACGGGTTTCCGGCGGAGAAGATTGTGTATTTTATGCTCCGGCAGAAGATACTCACACCGGGCATAAGACCATACCGGTCAGAGAACTTATACAAGCAGTTGGAAGAAAAAGAAAAATTACGAAGGGAGGTTTGTTATCTTGAAGAAAAAGCAAAAGGCAGAACCGGAAAGCCGCAGAAAAAGCAGTTATAAAGGCAATAGCAGAAATAACAGCAAAAGTGGCGGTCTTACTTTTTCAGAGAAAAAGCGTCTTATGGAATTAAAGCATATTTTATCCGGCAAGGGCAAAGAAAAAGAAAAGCCTACTACCGCACAAAAGACGATTACTTTTGAAAAAATGTTCCGTGACGGCATCTGTCAGGTCAGTCACCGTTATTATACAAAGATGGTGGAATTTTTTGATATAAACTATGAGCTTCTGGAAGTGGATGACCAGGCGGACATACTGGCACAGTACAGTAAGCTCATCAATTATTTTGATCCGTCTGTGAAGTTTGAACTGGTGCTTTTCAACAGGCAGGTCAACGAGCAGATGCTTACGGAACAGTTTGACATACCGTGGCAGGAGGATGATTTTAACGATATTCGTGAGGAATATACGGAAATGTTAAAGAAGCAGGCGGCAAAGGGCAACAACGGTATCATCAAATCAAAATATCTGATTTTTGGTGTAGAAAGCAACGGCTACAAGGAAGCCAAGAGCCGCCTTAACAACATTGAAAAAGATGTCATACGGAACTTAAACAACATAGGAACCCTTGCGAGGGGACTGGACGGAAAGGAAAGACTGCGCATCCTGCATGAATATTTTAATCAGGATACCATGGAGCCTTTCCGTTTTTCATTTAAGGATTTGGCAGAATCCGGTAAGTCGGTCAAGGACTATATTGCACCGCCGGGATTTGATTTCCGCTATCCGAACCGCTTTAAGTCAGGGAATATGTATGGCTGTGTGTCCTATCTGGATATTATCGCACCGAAGTTTACGGACGAGCTGATCAAGCATCTTCTGGATATTGATGCCAACCTTACGATTTCCATGCACATGCAGACGGAAGATCCGGTAAAGGCAATCAAGAAGTTAAAAGCGGTTATTTCCAATATCCAGAAAATGAAGATTGAGGAACAGAAAAAGGCAGTCCGAAGCGGCTACGATATGGATATTCTTCCAACAGACATCGTGACTTATGAAAAGGACACGCTGGAATTTCTCGATGATTTGAATACGAGCAACCAGAAGATGATCAACATGACATTCCTTATTACCTGTTATGGCAGAACCAAGCGGGAACTGGAGAGCTTAATGCAGAGGGTGTCCGGTATCATTCAGCAGGCAAACTGTGACCTCAGATGTTTACAGTATTTGCAGGAACAGGGACTTATGGCATCCGCACCGATTGGATGCAATGAGACAGGCATTGAGCGTACTCTTTCCACAAAAAGCACCGCAATCTTAGTACCATTCTGCACACAGGAGTTATTTATGCCTGCACCGGCAATCTATTACGGATTAAATGCACTTAGCAACAACATGATTATGGCAGACAGAAAAAGGCTCCGTACACCAAACGGAGTTATCTTAGGTACTCCCGGAAGTGGTAAGAGTTTTAGTGCAAAGCGTGAGATTTTAAGCTGTTTTCTTATCACAAAGGACGATATTATCATCTGCGATCCGGAGGGAGAGTATTTTGCTCTTGTGGCAGCACTACATGGACAGGTGGTAAAACTTGCCACCAATTCCAAAGACTATCTGAACCCTATGGATATTCAGTTGAGCCATAAGGGGGATAAGGAAGCATTAAAACTGAAATCTGATTTTATCATAACATTATGTGACCTGATCGCAGGTGGCAAGGACGGTCTGGAGAACGATGAGAAAGGTATCATCGACGAATGTATCCGTCATATTTATGACAAGTATTTTGAAAATCCGGTGCCGGAAAATATGCCGCTGCTGGAAGATTTATATGATGCCCTGTTAGCACACAAAAATCCAAAGGCGGAGCGTATCGCAAACAGCCTTGTGCTGTATGTGCATGGTTCCCAGAATTACTTCAACCACCATACCAACGTAGACAGCGGCAATCGTATCATGTGCTTTGACATCAGAGATTTGGGAAACCAGTTGAAAGAGCTGGGTATGTTAATCGTGCAGGATGCGGTTTGGAACAGGGTATCGCAGAACAGGGAGCGAAAGATTGCTACCCGTTATTACTGTGATGAGTTCCACCTTCTTCTGAAGGAGAAGCAGACAGCTATTTATTCCGTGGAAATCTGGAAGCGTTTCAGAAAATGGGGCGGTATTCCGACAGGTTTGACGCAGAACGTGGGCGATTTTCTTCGTTCTGAGGAGATTGAAGGTATTTTGGGTAACAGCGATTTTGTGTATCTGTTAAATCAGAATGCCAAAGATCAGGCAATTCTCGCTGATAAGCTGGGACTTTCTGATAAGCAGCTTTCCTATGTCACCAACTCCGAGCCGGGAAGTGGTCTGATACTGTTTGACAATGTGGTAATTCCATTTGTAGACAAATATCCGACAGACACCAAGACTTACAGAATTATGAATACCAAGCCGGAGGAATCGGTGCAGAAGGAGGACGCAGTATAAATGGCGGAAAAGAGACAGAAGAAGCAGGCAGTAAAGGCATTTGAAAAAGAGACATTTTCCAAAGATAAGGAAGCGACTGGAGTAAAGCATACAGAAAACAGGCAGGATAACACCTTTCCTACGGAAAATCATTTTCATGCCAATGAGAAGCCTGTGAGCAATCTGCCACGGGATGCGAACCATGGCAGTCATAGAAGAAATGCAACTTCTGGTCACAGCGTCCAGAAGTCGGAAGCCGAAGCGGAAAAGGCATTCTTAAAGGAAAACAGTTTCATGCAGGATGAGCAGAGTGATTTTGAAACATCTTTTGACAGCACGATAGAAAACAAGGTTCATGTCAGGGACACCTACCAACGGTCTGAGGAAAAAGGAAAATATCACAAAAGGCGTGTGCAGAGAGAACACGCACACAGAGAGCGTGCAAAGTCAGAAAATACAAAGCAGTCCGATTATGGAGATCTTCAGACAAAGGACGCCACATTTTCGCAGGGGCAGGCGGACGAATTTACAGACCAAAAAGTACAGAAGGCTTTTGATAAGTCGGAAAAGAACCGCCGAAAGTTGCAGAAAGCAAAGGACAAGATGCCGACAAAGCGGCAGTATGAGATGAAGCGTGTCTTTGATGAACAGACCGGAAAAGCAAAGTATGTTGTGGTTCCGGTGGATGTGGAGAAGCCATTTAAACCGGATGGACTGGGAAAAACTGCGGTTCACAAGCTCCAGACCGAAAATATGTATTTTGTGCATCGCAAGATTGCAGAGACAGAAAAGGATAATTCTGCTGTGGAGGGCGCACACAAGACGGAACAGCGAGCCGAGGATATTTACCACTATATGAAGTATCACCGCAAGAGCAAGGTACAGAGAAAGCGTGACCGCTTAGAGCGATTGCACAAAAAACAGGTTACAGCGGATATGAAGCTGGAGTATGAGAAATTCATCAGTGAAAATCCACATCTAAAGTGCAACAGTCCAAAGAAGCAGTTGCAAAGGCAGCTACAGAAACAGCGCATCAAGCGTGAGTATGCCAAGGCAAGGCGGGTAGGAGCAGAAGCCAAGACTGCAAAGGAAACATTTACAAAGACAGCCAATGCTGCAACCGGGATTGCAAAGAAGTTACAGGAAATTGCCACGAAAAATAAAACACTGATTATCACAGTGGGTATTTTTGCACTTCTGCTCATTATGATCATGTCGGCACTATCAAGCTGCGGTTCCATGTTTACCGGAACTGTGACAACAACGATGGCAAGCACATATCTTAGCCTTCCGGCAGAGATTGATGCAGCAGATTTATCTTTTACAGAAAAGGAAATGGAACTGCAAAATAAGATTGACCGGATTGAAACTGATTATCCGGGATATGATGAATACGATTATAACCTTGGTGCAATCGGGCATGATCCGTACACACTGATCAGTTATCTTTCCGCAGTCCATACGGAATTTACTGCCGCAGGAATAGAGAGTGAGATTCAGGAATTATTTGATGCCATGTATTCCCTCACTACCGAGGAAGTAGAGGAAACACGGACAAGGACAGTCACAAAGACCGGAACCAGAATAGTAACAAATCCGGACGGGACTACCCGTACCGAGGAATACGAGTATGAGGAGGAAGAAGAATATACCGTAACAATTCTTCGTGTCACACTTACGGTCACACCGCTTGAGAGCATTGTAGCCGGACGCATGGACAGCGAACAGACGGAAATTTTTGGAGCCTATACGGAGACAAAAGGCGGCTTACAGGTCTTTGCTTCTCCGGTTGATTATTACTGGTATTACTATATCAGCAGTTATTATGGCTACCGGAAAAATCCAAACACCGGAGCCGAGGAGCTTCACAGGGGTGTGGATATAGTGGTGCCGACAGGAACGTTTGTATATGCGGCACATGATGGAACGGTAACAGAAGCAGCTTACGATTCCTATTATGGAAATTATGTGGTGATTACGGACAGTAAGGGATATACCACAAAATATGCCCACATGGACAGCTTAAATGTGTCCGCAGGGCAGAGTGTAAAAAAATGTGACAATATAGGCAAAAGCGGAAATACAGGAAGCAGTACCGGAAGCCACCTTCATATCGAATGTCTGTATAACGGGGAATATTATAACCCGTTATTTTATTTTGAAGCAGGAGAACAGACCATTTATGGAGAAACAACGGGCGGCACCGGAGGAGGAACCAGCAATGTGATACCGCCGGAATCCTATGATGATGCAACCGTACAGACGCTTATGCGTGAAGCAAACAGGTATCTGGGAATGCCATATACTTTTGGCGGCACAGCTCCGGCTAGTTTTGACTGTTCCGGTTTTGTATGCTGGGTATTTTCAAACAGTGGCGTACATAACCTGCCAAGAACCACAGCACAGGGCATTTATGACCAGTGTACTCCGGTATCAGCGGCAGATGCAAAGGCAGGGGACATTATATTTTTTACAGGAACCTATAATGCAGGACGTCCGGTTACACACGTTGGTATCTACTGTGGAAACGGTACGATGGTGCATTGCGGTGATCCAATTCAGTACACATCAATCAATACTTCTTACTGGCAGAGCCATTTCTATGGTTTTGGAAGATTGAATTAGCGAAGGGAGGAATTATTTTTGTCAGTAGAACGAATCAATTCACAGCTTAAAAAGGTCAGAGAGCAGATAGCACAGCTACAGGCAAAGGAAAAAGACCTTGCAGAACAGAAACAGATGGCGGAGGATGCCGAAGCCATGAAGATCATACGAAAATATAAAATCTCATCGGAGCGTTTGCAGATGTTAAACAAGCTCAGTGAGGATGAAGTCAGAAATTTATTACAGAAACGGGAACAGGAAAAGGAGGTTTCAATCAATGAAAAACAGGAAATTATCGGCTAGGGCGGTAGTGTCCCTTATGCTGTCGGCAATACTTTTTTGTATGCCGATTGGGGCATTTTTTGCCAACAGGACAAATACGATAGAGGTTCATGCGGAGGATACTGCCGAGCAGAAAACGGAAAGTGCAAGTGACGCAGAAAATACAGTTACACCCGGCAATGGCAGGGAAGAAAATTCAGGAACAGATACCGGAGAGGGAAAGACGGAAAATTCCACAGAAGGCACAACAGAAGATTCGTCTGAAGAAACACAGCCTTCCGCAAAATGCACCTGCAAGGAAAAATGCAGTCAGTATGCAGTAGATGAAGATTGTGAGGTGTGTGCAAAGGATTACAAGGAATGTGCCTATATCAATCCGAGTGTAAAAATCACAATCAATACACCGTCTGGATGGCATAATGATACCACTAAGGTAACTGTCAAGGTGGAAGATACGATAGTTTCCGGTAATTTTACCATTCAGACAGTAAAGGCAAAAGTCGGACAGAATGGAAGCTGGACGGACATTACCGAGGATATGCACATAGAGATTTCCGAGAACAGCACCATTTATGTGCAGGTCACAGACCAGAAGGGCAAGACCTACGAGAAAAACCGCTACATCAAGTGCTTTGATTTTACAAAGCCTACCTTAAATGCGGCAGTCAGCGACGGTCTTTTGAGCATTCAGACACATGATACGGATTCCGGTATCAAGGCAATCTATGTCAATGGCTATGAGTTTACAGAGCATACGAATGGAACCTTGAATATCCGTCTGCAACAGTTTGATGCAGGATATCAGTATTTCACGATTTCAGCCATGGATAATGCAGGAAATACCTCAGAAATCTATAAAACAGCCAATCCGTATTACACCGATCCGGAAAACAAGGACAGCAATGAAAAAGATCCGGCACAGCAGCTCCCGGTGGATGCGTCAGCAACCAAGCCTAGCTCTGCAACCGCACAGGTTACAGACCATACCAAGACAGACAGCAATGGAAATACTGTTTCCCAAACAGGCAGTGGAACAACTTCAAGCAGTACAGGAACATCAGCCAAGCAGTCCCCGAGTACGGGAGATACTTCTAAGGATACCGACCAGAGCAGTGACAGCCAGACTTCTGAAAAAGGCAAGGAATTTTATACAATTCAGACTGCATCAGAAAAGGTATTTTATCTGGTGATTGATCGTGACGGGGAAGATGAAAAGGTATATTTCCTTACCGAAGTCAGTGAAAATGACCTGTTAAATACCACAACGGATAACAGCGAGACACTTCCGAAAAATTCAGCGGCATTGGAATCTGCAATTCCTACCAAAGACAGTGCATTGTCAAATAATAATGCAGATACCACAGGAGAGAAAAAACAGGGAACGGAAAGTGTTGAGGGCAGTACCGAAGAAAGCACGGAGGATACAAGTAAGCCGAAAGAGGATACCGCAAAAGCAGATGGTTCCGGCTTTACATATATTTTAATAGGCATTGCTGCGGTAGCTGTGATCGGAGTGGTATATGTTGTGAAGTCTAAGAAGAAAAAGGAAAACTTCATTGATGAGGATGAAGATGAGGACGAGCTTGACGAGGACTATGATTATGAGGACGAGGACGAAGCCGAGCAGGATTCAGACGAAGCATTCTTAAATGGTGGCGATGATACAGAATCAGAGGACACAGGCGAGAATGACAGTGAAGATAACAGTGACAACGATAATGATGAAGAAAACGGGGAGGAATAGAGATGGAGCTTGTAATTGCAGAGAAGCCGAGCGTGGCACAGAGCATTGCGGCAGTTCTTGGTGCCACACAGCGTAAGGACGGTTATTTGGAAGGCAATGACTATCTAGTATCATGGTGTGTGGGACATCTGGTAGAACTGGTACAGCCGGAAAGCTATGAGGAAGCATGGAAGAAATGGAGTTATGACAATCTTCCGATCATCCCACAGGAATGGCAGCATGAAGTGAAAAGTGATACGAAAGCACAGTATCAGATTTTGAAAAAACTTATGCATGATGACAGGGTGGATGCAGTTGTGTGTGCTACCGATGCCGGAAGGGAGGGAGAGTTGATCTTCCGCCTGACCTACAACATGGCAGGATGCAGAAAACCGATGAAACGATTATGGATTTCTTCCATGGAGGAGAGTGCTATCCGTGACGGCTTCCATAATCTTCGTCCAGGCAGTGATTATGACAATCTGTACAAGTCAGCACTATGCAGGCAGGAAGCAGACTGGCTTGTGGGTATCAATGGCACTAGGCTTTTTACGGTATTGTATGGTGGCAAGGCATTAAAGGTCGGCAGAGTGCAGACACCGACACTTGCCATGCTGGTAGACCGTGAAAGTAAAATCATGAATTTCAAGAAAGAAGCCTATTATATGGCTCATATCATGGAAAATGGTCTGGATGCTGTATCGGAGCATATCAGTGATAAAACGGAAGCAGAGAGGATTGCAGGAGCCTGTGAAAACGGACAGGCTCTTGTCACTTCCGTGGTAAAGGAAGAAAAGTGGGTAGCACCGCCGAAGCTCTATGATCTTACCACACTCCAGAGGGATGCAAACCGTCTGTTTGGTTTTACTGCCAAGCAGACATTGGAATATACCCAGAGCCTTTATGAAAAGAAACTTGTCACTTATCCGAGAACGGACAGCCAGTATCTTTCCGATGACATGGATGGCACAGCAAGAAATGTGATTGAAGCAATTTTCAATTCCCTGTTATTTGAGCAGGATATCATGTTCAATCCAGATATAAAGAGGATTTTGAACAGCAAGAAAGTGACGGACCACCACGCAATCATTCCTACCATGGAGATCATCAAGCAGGACTTAAAGGCAATCCCGGAGAGCGAAATGAAGATACTTTCCCTTTGTGCAAACCGTCTGCTGTGTGCGACCGGGGAGAAGCACATTTATAATTCCACAAAGGCAGTGCTTACCTGCAACAATACTGTATTTAAGGTATCTGGCAAGGAAGTGTGGAAAAATGGATGGAAGGAATTTGAGGATTTCTTCAAAAATTCCTATAAAACCGCAGAGGATAAATCGGATGCAGAGGAAGAAAAGAAGCTGCCGGAGCTTCATGAGGGCATGATGATTGCAGTGGAGCAGACAAAGGTTTCCGAGCATTTCACACAGCCGCCAAAACATTACACTGAAGATTCCCTTTTGTCTGCAATGGAACGAGCCGGAAACGAGGACATGACTGACGATGTGGAGCGCAAAGGACTCGGTACACCTGCCACCAGAGCAGACATTATAGAGAAGTTAGTCAAGGACGGTTTCGTGAAGCGTGAGAAAAAGCAGATCATACCGACAGAGGATGGAATGAAGCTGATTACGGTGCTTCCCGATGTGGTAAAGTCACCGAAACTTACCGCTGATTGGGAAAATGCCCTTACCCTTGTTGCAAAGGGAGAGATGGAGCGTGAGGACTTTATGGCAGATATTGAAACAATGGTATCTGACTTAATCCACACCTACCACGAAGTCAGTGACGAGCAGAAAAAGATGTTCGCACAGGAGCAGAAGGTACTTGGTAAATGTCCGAACTGCGGCGGAGAGGTGGTAAAGGGAAAATACGGAGCTTTCTGCAAGAATAAGTGCGGCATGAATGTAAGCCGGATCATGGGCGTTTCCCTGTCAGATGAACAGGTGGAAAGCCTGCTTGACGGGAAAAAGACGTTGCTAAAGGGGCTTACAAGCAAGGTGGGCAAGAAATACGATGCCTATATCATTCCGAGCGGTACGGAAGAATACCACTACACAAAGGACGGAGAAGAAAAGTCCGGAGTGCAGTTTAAGTTTGTCATGGAGTTTCCCAATAAGAAATTCACAGGAAAGAAAAAATAAAAGGAGGATGTAACAAATGGGAGCAGAAGAAACAAAGAAAGTACAGGACAATGAGAGCAAGGCGGACAAGTTTGTCCGTCTTGGGGAGTATCGTGTGAACAAGGTCATTGATGCAATCGGCAGGCTTGAGAACCTTTCCAACCGCACCAATTATGAGTATACACAGGAGCAGGTGGAAGCCATGTTTTCCATTATGGAAAAAAGGCTTTTGGAAGTCAAAGGCAGATTTGCCCCGAAAAAGGAAAAAGAAGATACGTTTTCATTTGGAAGAAAAGCAGAATAGGGAGGAAAGTCAGAATGAAGCAGTTAGAAAAAGAAATCAATGTAACAAGCCAGAGAAACATGATGAAGAGGTACCAGATGTATGGTGCCACAGTATCAAAGCTGACAGAGAAATCACAGAATGACACCAAGAAGGGAGAGAGAAAGTAATGGAATATAGAGATTTTGTAGAACAGGTAAAAGAACAGATACAGGATTTCCTTCCTGAAAAGTTTGCAGATGCTGCAGTTGAGGTCAATCAGATTGTAAAGAATAATGACTGTGTTCTGGACGGTCTGATGGTAAGAACAGAGGAAAGCAATATTGCACCTACCATTTATCTGAATCCATATTTTGAGCAGATACAGGATGGTGCTGAATTGGATGATGTGTTAGCTCAGATTGCAAGTGTGTATCAGTCACATTATATAGATCATGATATAGATGTATCGGCAGTTACCGATTTTGACAAGATTAAGGAAAAAATTGTATGTAAGCTGATCAACGAGGAAGCAAATAAGCAGTTCCTTCAGGATAAACCGTACTCCAAGTTGGAAGATTTAGCAGTTGTGTATCAGATTTTAATGGATAAAACAGGAGAAGGAACTGCGACCATTACCATTACAGATAATCTGATGGATGGATATGGAATCACACTTGAAGAACTGCATGACCAGGCGTTGCAGAATATGGATACTTTGCAGCCACATAGTTTTAAAGGAATGAATGAGACGGTTGCGGAGATGATTGCAGTTGATATTGCAAGAGAACAAAATGTGGGTATGGATGAAGCAAAAGAAATGGCAATGCAGATGATGTCGGATATTCCCGATACCATGTATGTGCTGACAAATGATACAAAAGTAAATGGGGCGGCTGCAATTTTAAACGATGATATCAGACAGGAGATCGCTGAGAAGGTAGGAGATTTTTACATGCTGCCTTCTTCAATCCATGAAACGCTGATTATACCGAAAGATGCGGGAATGGAGTTTAAAGAACTTGAGCAGATGGTACAGGAAGTAAATCAGACACAGGTGGCGCCTGGAGAACGTCTTTCGGATCATGTATATGAGTATGATGCCAAAGAACATGAACTGTTCCGCAGTGACCGGGCAGAGGAACGTGCTAAGCAGAAAGAGGAAAAAGGAGATAACCGTCATGAGCGTGTTTCAGTAAAGGAGAAGCTTGCGGAGAAGAAGGATGCTGTTATTAAAATGAATGCCGGGAAAGAGCATTCTGCACCGGAAAAGAAAAAGGAAGCCGTAATATAGGAGGAGTGGGATATGTATACAACAGGAGATAAGCTATTAAACGTGATGAAAGAGGAAGAAATCGGGATTGCGGAGCTTTCCAAAATTTCCGGTGTGCCGGAGAGAATAATCCTTGACATTATGGCAGGAGTTAAGGAGCCGGAGCTTGGTGCTATGTGCAAGATTGCAGAGGGACTGGGTATCTGTGTCCATGAACTTCGTGCGGATGAGGAGAGTTATGCGGTATCCGTTCCGAAGGATACCCTTGCCAAGCTGATTGTTGTCAGCGAGATTAACGGAGTGGAACTTGAGGAACTGATTAACTGTATTCTGGAAAAAGGTATTGAGGAGCATGGTTTTTATGCCTGATGCCGATAAGTAACTGATCACAGGCTGTAGGGTGCTTAAAGTGCCTTACAGCCTTTTTTACGGAGGTTTACCATGAGAAAATATAAATTGATTTCCGCACTGGCAGAGGAAACAGCAAAAGAAGTCGTGCGGAATGAAGAAAACTGGAGGAGATACCTAAATACTGCTTCCAGATTGTATAAATATCCATTTAAGGAACAGCTTTTAATCTATGCCCAAAGACCGGAGGCAACCGCCTGTGCTTCCATAGAGATATGGAATGAAAAGATGCACTGCTGGGTAAACAAAGGTGCAAAGGGCATTGCACTGATAGATGAGGATAGTTTTTCCGGTTTGAAGTATGTCTTTGATATTTCAGATGTGCATAAGGCAAGAAGAATCGGACAATTCCCTAACCTTTGGGAAATGCGTGAGGAACACATGGAATCGGTGATTTCCCGTCTGGAAAAGACTTATGGGGATACCGACAGGGAAGCCGGGTTTGTGGGACGTATCCGGGAGATTGCCGGACGGATTGCAGAGGACTGTTATAAAGAGCTTGCTTCAGATATGGAATACTTAAAGGAAGGGAGCTTTTTAGAGGAACTGGACGAGCTGAACGTGGAAATAAGGATACGGGAAACCCTTGCCGACAGCATTGCCTATACTGTTTTAAAGCGTTGCGGCATGGAGGAGAGCGAGCTTGCCGAAGAAATAAACTTTCCTTATATCCATGAGTTTAACACAGTGGAAACACTGTCACAGCTTGGCAGCAATGTGTCTGATTTATCCAAGCCAATCCTTATGGAAATTGGAAAAGCAATCGGAGCGTATGACAGGCAGATTGCCCAAAATCGGGAAGAAACGAGAGTAGGCAGGGAACGTATCGACACCCATGAGAAAAATATCGAAAAAGGACTTGCAAATGCATCTGAAGAAGACTATAATGCGTTAAAGCGTGAAAGCGAAAGTCAAGACGAACAATCTATCACACAGACCGGAGAAGCCGGGGAAAGGAGCAAATATGATGAATCTGACATACGAGAAGAACGGGGATTATCAGATACCGATGGTAGCAATGGACGAACAGCCGAAGGAGGTACTGACAAAGTACGGACTGATGAGGAAGAAGTTCTTACAGGAGCACAAGAACGGAGTATATACGGGACTTCTTCTGAGCGGGAAGCTGAAGGAACACTTGTTGATGATACAGGAGCAGGCAGAGGAGAGAATGGAGCTTCTGACCAGACAGATGAAGGAGAGAGAGGGGATAACGGAGCAGATGAAAGCAGAGAATCAGATGCTCTGGGTAGCGAAGATGAACAGCATCGTACACTCGGCAGAGGAGATCGTGATGACGGAACTAATCTACAGTTAAATATCGAACAGCCGGAGGGAACCTATCAGCAGTTAAGCCTGTTTCCGAGCTTTGAGGAACAGGTTGGCACAATCGCAGCAGCGGAAGCAAGTATTCAATATACCATGCCCGCTGCTTTTTCTTTGCCACAGGAGCAGATTGACAGTATCTTGCGTAGTGGCGGCGGTAGGGATAACAGCAGAAAACGTATCTATGCCAAGTATCAGCAGGGTAAGACACCGGAAGAAATGGCAGAATTTTTAAAGAACGAGTATAAGACCACCGGAAAAGGTTTTGAGTTTGACGGAAATCCTGTTTCACTGTGGTTTGATGAAATGGGTATGCGTATCGGTTACGGTACATCGGCAAAGGAAAATACCCTTGCAGTGATGAGTTGGAGCGAAGTGGAGAGCCATATCCGTGTTATGGTGGAGAATGGTACTTATATGAGTGCCAACGAAGTATTCCTTGTGGATGCGGTGGAGCGTGAGAGAATTGCTACGGACATTAACAATTTCTTCCGTGACGGAATATCGGAAATGCCGGAGAGTCTGGAGCTTAAATTTTCCAATTACCCGGCAAGCATGGAAAAGTTGTGTGAGCTTTTAGCCACAACAGAAGGCAGAGAGCTGATTAAGGATGAGCTTGAAAAGGCAAAGGCACAGCTTGACAGCGGAGAAAAGCAGATTAAATGGCGGTATGTGAAAAGACCGGATTATTTATTAGAACAGCTTGCGGATTTAGGTGTGGAAAAGAAAGAATTTCCAGCACTTGATACGGTAGAGGTAAGGAATGAGGACTTTATCACACAGGACGAGATTGATTACAGGCTGGCAGGAGGAAGCGGTTTTGAACATGGAAAATTCCGTATCTATGAGTATTTCATGGAAGGGCATGACAAGAAAGATAACATTGCTTTTCTGAAAAATGAATATGGTACGGGCGGCAGCTCCCACGCACTTCCGGGAAGTGACAGAGCGCACGAGGATCACGATGCCAAAGGTATCCGTCTGGAGAAAGGTAACTATGGCAGTCCTTACGCAAAGGTGCTTTTAAACTGGAATGTAGTAGAGAAACGTATCCGGGAGCTTGTGCAGGCAGATAAATACCTTTCGCCGGAGGGAAAGGAAGCCTATGCACAGTATAAACAGGAACAGGCAGAGAAAGCCATGCAAAAAGAACAGGCGAAGTTGGAGGGTGGTGTAACCAATCAGGAATTAGATAGAGAAACAGGAACTGTTGCTGAAGGAGAACCAAAAGCACCGGAAACCGGAAAAACAGACATAGAGCAGTTAAATAAAAGGCTGTCTGAAATGTCGGCTGTGGTTAAAATCTGCGGAGCATTAGACCGGAAAGATGTGGTTGGCTGGAACGAGAAAACACAGGCAGTCACGATTGCTGACGATGAGCGAGCTTTGGAGGGAAAAGAGGTCTATGATTTCCTTTTTGCAGAAGCGGCAGACTATGTAATGATGCAGACAATCAGCGGCGAAACAGAAAAAGCTCTGGAGATGGACGGTCTGTTAAAGGATGCCGGACAGTATGCGGCACATTATGAGGGAGAGCCTTCCATAGAGCAGACAGAAGAACAGCCTTTGACTGCGGATGATGTTCAAAACCTTGTATTGATAGACCGGGAATATATCAGAGGTACACGAACAACAGTCTATGATTTTGAGTGTGATATTCGTGGGGAACATGATAAGCTGCAATATACGCTTGAGTACCATGATGACGGAGAAGGCTTTACCATTCATACGGAGAAGAATGATATTTGGGAACGTATGCCGGAGCCTGAACTGGCACGATTGGAGGGTATTCTTGGCAGGGAAGCATTATATTTTAAGTACCATGATAAAATAGCCGGGGCAAAGAGCCTTGAGGACATGGAGGAGATTCGCTTCAGCATTATGGAAGAAGAATCTCCTTATTTTTCTGCTGTTTCCCAAAGAATATGGGGTGAATATGAACAGAAAAATGAAGAATTGTCCAATCCTATGCAAGAAAGTGAAGTGATTGCCGAACCAGAGCCGCAGAATGAAGCAGAAGCGCCAAAGGAACAGCCACAGATTGACAAATCGGGTGCAGTCAACTTCCACATTGCTCCGGAAACAGAGAAAAGTGACGGGAAAGGCTTTGCGGCAAAAGAAAAATTCCGTCAGAATGTGGAAGCAATCAGAACGCTTGAAAAGATTGAGGGCGAAAACCGTATTGCCACGCCAGAAGAACAGGAGATTTTAGCAAAATATGTGGGCTGGGGTGGTCTTGCTGATGCCTTTGATGAAACCAAAACGAATTGGGCAAGTGAATATCAGGAATTAAAGAGCCTGTTGTCAGCCGAGGAATACGATTCAGCAAGGGAAAGTACCTTAAATGCCCACTATACAAGCCCTGTGATCATCAAGGCTATTTATGATGCGATGGAACGAATGGGCTTTTCCAAAGGTAACATCTTGGAGCCGGCAATGGGTATCGGTAACTTTTTCGGTATGTTGCCGGAAAAAATGCAGGAGAGCAGGCTTTATGGTGTGGAGCTTGATGGAATTACCGGAAGAATTGCAAGGCAGCTATACCCGAATGCCGATGTGAAGATCACTGGCTTTGAAAAGACGGATTATCCCAATGATTTCTTTGATGTGGCAATCGGAAACGTGCCATTCGGTCAGTACAAGGTGGCAGACAGAGCCTACGATAAGCATAACTTCCTCATACATGATTACTTTTTCGCCAAAGCCTTAGATAAGGTCAGACCGGGCGGCGTGGTGGCATTTGTCACCTCAAAGGGAACAATGGATAAGAAAAGCCCGGAAGTCAGAAAGTACCTTGCGCAGAGAGCGGAGCTTCTTGGAGCGATCAGGCTTCCCAACACAGCCTTTAAGGAAAATGCAGGGACGGAGGTTACTTCGGACATTCTTTTCTTAAAGAAGCGTGACAGGGTAATCGACATCGAGCCGGATTGGGTGCATCTTTGTGAAAATGAAGATGGCATAGCCATGAACCAGTATTTTGCAGACCACCCGGAAATGATCATGGGAAAAATGGAAATGGTCAGCGGGCAGTTTGGCATGGAAGCCACCTGTACACCGGATACCACCATTTCATTATCCAAGCAGCTTGAAAAGGCTATATCCCATATCGAGGGCAGCATTGACGAGGTAGAGTTCGATGAGCTTGATGATGAGCTGGCAAGAGAAGCAATCCCCGCCGATCCAGGCGTGAAGAATTACAGTTACACTATCGTGGACGAGAGGGTGTATTACCGGGAAAATTCCATTATGAAGCCTGTGGACGTATCAGAAACGATGGAGCAGCGCATGAAAGGCATGGTGCAGATTCGTGACTGTACACAGGAGCTGATTGACTATCAGTTGAACGAATATCCGGAAGATATGATTAAGAGCAAGCAGGCAGAGCTTAATGAGCTGTATGATGCGTTTTCCAAGAAATACGGTCTGATCAATTCACAGACCAATAAGAGAGCGTTTAATCAGGATTCAAGCTATTGTCTGCTTTGTTCATTGGAGAAATTAGACGATGAGGGCAACTTCAAAGGCAAGGCTGATATGTTTTCCAAGCGAACCATTAAAAAGGCAGAGGTTGTTACAAGCGTGGATACCGCAAGTGAAGCACTGGCGGTGTCATTAGGGGAAAGGGCAAGGGTAGACCTAACCTATATGTCGGAGCTTACGGGAAAAAGCGAGGAAGAAGTGGCAAAGGAGCTTGCCAGAGTGATCTTCCAGAACCCGGTCACAGAAAAGTGGGAAACCGCAGACGAGTATTTAAGCGGAAATGTCAGGGAGAAGCTGGCAACCGCAAGGGTATTTGCAGAGAACCGTCCAGAGTTTGCAATCAATGTCACAGCTCTTGAGGGCGTTCAGCCCAAGGAGCTTGATGCAAGCGAGATTGAGGTGCGTATCGGTGCCACATGGATTGAGCCTAAGTACATCGAGGATTTCATGCGGGAAACCTTTGAAACACCGGATTACCTCTTTGACCGTAACCTTGTCGGGGTGCAGTATTCCGATGTGACAGGACAGTGGAACGTAAAGGGCAAAAATGCGGATCGTGGCAATTCACTTGTCAATATGACCTACGGAACGAGCCGGGCAAATGCCTACCGTATTCTGGAGGATTCCTTAAACCTTCGTGATACCCGTATCTTTGATACGATAGAGGAAGATGGGAAGGAAAAGAGAGTTCTTAACAAAAAGGAGACCATGCTTGCCAGCCAGAAACAGGAAGCCATAAGGGAAGCCTTTAAGGACTGGGTATTTCGTGATCCGGAGCGCAGACAGACCTTGTGTGCCAAGTACAATGAGCTTTTCAATTCCACCAGACCGAGAGAGTATGACGGTTCCCACCTAAAGTTTCCGGGCATGACACCGGACATTACATTAAGACCGCATCAGCTTAATGCGGTGGCACACCAGCTTTACGGCGATAATACCCTGCTTGCCCATTGTGTGGGTGCGGGTAAGACCTTTGAAATGATTGCTGCAGCAATGGAGAGCAAGCGGTTAGGGCTTTGCCAAAAGAGCTTATTTGTTGTACCGAACCATTTAACAGAGCAGTGGGCGAGTGATTTCCTGCGCCTGTATCCGGGTGCAAATATTTTAGCTGCTACAAAGAAAGATTTTGAGCCTGCCAACCGTAAAAAGTTCTGTTCCCGTATTGCAACGGGAGATTATGATGCGGTCATCATCGGGCATACGCAGTTTGAAAAGATACCGCTTTCAATGGAAAGACAGGCTGCCATGATTGAGCGGCAGATAACGGAAATAGAAATGGCAATCGAAGCGGTCAAGGCGGAAAAGGGAGAGCGTTACACCATTAAGCAGATGGAAAAAACAAAAAAATCATTAGACGCAAGGCTGAGCCGATTGAACGATACTTCCCGCAAGGACAATGTAGTAACCTTTGAACAGCTTGGTGTTGACAGGCTGTTCGTAGATGAGAGCCACAATTATAAGAACCTTTTCTTATACACCAAGATGCGGAACGTGGCGGGCATTGCACAGACAGAAGCACAGAAGTCCTCGGATATGTTTGCAAAGTGTCAGTACATGGACGAGCTGACAGGCGGCAAGGGCATTACCTTTGCCACAGGTACACCGATTTCCAACAGTATGACGGAGCTTTATACGAATATGCGCTATCTGCAATACAGTACGCTCCAGAAACTTGGTCTTGGCAATTTCGACAGTTGGGCGGCTACTTTCGGAGAAACGCAGACAGCCATAGAGCTTGCACCGGAGGGCTATACTTTAGTAGGACGATAAATAATGCGTTTCTAAATTGAAAATAGGCTATCAAAATCGGTCTTGGAACTTCAAAAAAATATTTTGATTTTCTTGAAAAACAGTTCCGCTTTGTACCCCTATTTTCTCCTATTAGCAGAGGGAGTAATCCCTGTAATGCTAAATCGGATTACATAAGGAAAGGAGGATAAGAGAATGTCAAGGAGTTCAAAGATTACAGCACTCTATGAGCGTTTGTCGAGAGATGATGACCTTAATGGTGAGTCAAATTCAATCACCAATCAAAAGCAATACTTGGAAGATTACGCCCGAAGAAATGGTTTTACGAATATCCGTCATTTTACTGACGATGGTTTTTCGGGTGTAAATTTCAATCGTCCGAGTTTTCAGGAGTTGATTAAGGAAGTAGAAGCAGGAAATGTCGCAACGATTATTGTTAAGGATATGAGCCGATTAGGGCGAAACTATCTGCAAGTCGGTTTTTATACGGAAGTTCTGTTCCCACAGAAAGATGTCCGTTTCCTTGCGATAAATAACAGTATCGACAGCAATAATGCTTCTGACAATGACTTTGCCCCATTTTTGAATATAATGAACGAATGGTACGCAA
>OLIW01001606.1_pt1 | contig 19645 bp, 13 predicted proteins | sample 1601321 | NCBI WGS metagenome assembly OLIW01 (sample SAMEA2452114, study PRJEB22498) | human gut metagenome
AATTAAGGGGGAGACTCAGGGCCCGGCCTACGGCCGGGCCCTGGGCCGCCTTTTATTTATCCGCATCTGCCAATATTACAAAAGCCAGCGCCATTTGAATGTTAAACATTCAAATGGCGCTGGCTTTTGTAACAATAAAATATACAGTTTTCTCAATCCTCAATTACAGGAATCCTGGTTATCCGCTTATCAGTAAACACATCATACTCATCATAGCTGCTGGTAGAAAATTCTGATACAACCGCTCCCTGCGGGCCAGCTATAAACCAATGTTTAGTATTCTTTTCTATTGTATACTGTTCTCCTGGTCTGAGCAATATCTCATGAAAAACCGTGTATTCGCCATCAGGATGCACAGGCTCACAATTTTTCTCGCCTGGAACGTAAAGCCGTACCTCTCCATACCGGCACCTAAATGTCTCTTCTTTTCCCTCATACCCTATTTCGGGAACCGGCGGATGATAATGCTCCGGACAAGTCTGACCCGGAGTTAAAGCAAGCTCCTTTGCACAGCAGCGGCTGGTATTGACATATACAACCAATTCCAGGCCAGTATTATAAACATCCTCCAGTCCATAATCCGCAACTTCTATATTATCCTTTTCCTGCTCAGTCAGCACTATCCCCGCTTTTTCATACAGCTCTATGGCCTTTTGCCTGAGTTCATTATAAACTGCTCTTTTCATAATATACCTCCTCCTGTGTATATCGGCAGTTCAATATGCCTTTATTGGTAAATATAATATACTATATTCCTCTTTAAGTCAAGTGAAATAGGGCAATCTTTATATATTAAGTACGGCTAATTTGAATTATTGAAAATTAACAGCCTGCTAATTAATATTTAAACCGCTATTAGATATGCAGGAGCGGAAATATCTTAAAAGATATTTCCGCTCCTGCATGCACTTTCCGCAAACAAAATAGTCTGCAACTATTTTGCAATTATTACCTTATTATACGCCCTTTTTGTTGTTATCCAAAAGCGCCTGGGTAGTGTAATTAGCCTTAGCCACATAACCGGGTATGGGCATAATCTTTTCATGGATAGCATCGATAATCCAGGACGGCTGCGGGAAGAAGAAGTTATCCAGCTCGTAAGCGGGTGTAATCCAGTTCTTCGCGCCTACAACCACAACAGGAGCATCCAGATAATCAAAGGCCATATTAGTAACATTAGCCGCCATTTCCTTCATTATGGAGGCTCTCTCGCAGGCATCGCCCACAATTACCAATTTACCCGTTTTCTTAACAGATTCCAGCACCAGTTCATAATTGAAAGGCACCAGGCTGCGCGCGTCTATAACTTCAGCCGAAATATTGTATTTCTCCTGAAGCTCTTTAGCAGCATCCATAGCGCGGTAAAGCACTGCGCCTATAGTCAGTATGGTTACGTCGCTGCCGGCACGCTTGATATCAGGTTCGCCAAAAGGAATCTCGTAGCTTTCAGCAGGTACGCCGCCCTCATGGAACTGCTCTGAATAATCATATATACGCTGGCTCTCAAAGAATACCACAGGATCGGTACCGTTGAGCGCGGTGGTCATTAAGCCCTTAGCGTCATAAGGCGTAGCGGGGAAGCAGGCTTTCAGGCCGGGAATATGCGCTATAAGCGCCGACCAGTCCTGACTGTGCTGCGCGCCGTATTTTGAGCCTACGCTGACACGGAGTATCATAGGAACCTTTAATTCTCCCGCAGTCATAGCCTGCCATTTAGCCATCTGGTTGAACACTTCATCGCCTGCGCGGCCCAGGAAGTCGCAGTACATCAATTCTACTACAGAGCGTCCGCCGCAAAGTCCATAGCCCACTGCCGAACCTACAATAGCCGCCTCAGAAATCGGGCTGTTGAACAAACGGTGATAAGGCAGGGATTCGGTCAATCCGCCGTAAACGGCAAACGCGCCGCCCCAATCCCTGTTCTCCTCACCGTAAGCGATGAGAGTAGGATCCTCATAGAATTTATTGATAATAGCCTCGAAGATACCGTCACGGTACTGATAGACCTTGTTCTTGGATACAGGCTTACCGTCCTTAAAGCCAAAACGCTCTTTTTTAGCTATCTTCTGCACGCGCGGATTCTCTTCATAAGGAATAAGCACGTCAGGCTTGCGGGTGGTATCCATGGATTCTACATGTCCGTTGGAGAACATAATATCCGCAATAGCATTGGGCTGAGCCACCAGATCCATATAAGGAGAAATCTGCGGATCAACAGCCAGCTTAACCACCTCTGTCATTTCCTTCTTAACATTCTCCAATATGGCCTCAAAGGCAGAGTCATCCGCTATGCCCGCCTTAACCAGCTCTGCGCGGTAAGTGATGAGCGGATCCACTTCCTGCCATGCCGCCAGTTCTTCCTTGGTGCGGTAGCTGGAAGCATCCGAAGGAGAATGGCCGGAGAAGCGGTAAGTAAGCACATCCAAAAGCACCGGGCCGCGGCGCTCCTCAATAATGGCCTTTTTACGCTTATAGGCGTCAATAACAGCCAGAGGATTAAAGCCGTCCACACGCTCAGCATGCATCTGATCTTCGTTAACTCCTGCGCCAAAGCGGGCAAGAATATTATAGGCCATAGTTTCGCCGCAGGTCTGGCCGCCCATACCGTACTGGTTATTAAAGAAATTGAAGATAATGGGCAGACCGCCTTTATGCGCCTCGTCCCAAAGCTGAGTATACTGATCCATAGCCGCCATATTGATAGCTTCCCAAACGGGGCCGCAGCCTAAAGAGGCATCGCCTATATTGGCTATTACCATTCCGTCCTTGCAGTTCACCCTCTTATAAAGGGCCGCGCCCATAGCTATATCGGCGCTTCCGCCCACTATAGCGTTATTGGGATAAATTCCGAAAGGAATGAAGAACGCGTGCATGGAGCCGCCCAGACCTCTTGAAAAACCTGTTTCACGGGCGAACATCTCGGCCAGGAAGCCGTAAAGCACAAACGCGCGGGCCATATCCTTAACGCTGGCGTATTTGCCGTTGCTTTCCACTACCTTTAAGGTAGAGCCGCCGCGGGTCTCCTTCATTATATCCAGCAGTTCCTGATCGCTGAGCTTTTCAATGCAGGAAAGCGCCTTGGCTATAACCTCGCCGTGGCCGCGGTGGGAACCAAAGGTGTAGTCATCCTTGGTAAGAATATACGCCTGGCCTACTGCCGAAGCCTCCTGACCTATGGAAAGGTGCGCCGGGCCGGGATGGCTGTAAGCTATACCGTTATATTCGCTGGTGGTCTTAATGAGATTGAGCATAGTCTCAAACTCACGGATTATAGCCATATCCCTGAAAATACGGATGAAATCCTCATTGGAGAAATTGGCCTTCTCGTCCTCTATGGACTTTGAATACTGGTTGACGGGTATATCATGAAATTTAATAAAACCCGCCTTGCGCTTCTCATTCGGGTCAAGATATTGTGATTTAGGCATAAGTAAAACCTCCTTAAAATTTTAGCCGTGATATTCAAATATCCCCTCGCGGATAATTTCGCATACTGTCGGATGGGGGAATATGATTTCTTTAATGTCCTCAATACGCATCTCAGTCTCTATCATGGTAACGGCGCTTACGATAATTTCGGACGAATAATTGCCTATCATGTGCACGCCTACCAGACGATTGCGCTTTTTATCTATTATGAGCTTGCAGATGCCGTCTCCGCCCTCATTTTCAGCCACATAGCGGCCAGAATATTTCATGGTGAGATTGACGCAGGCAACATCCATGCCCTTAGCTTTAGCGCTTTCCTCAGTTTCGCCCACGCATGCTACCTCAGGATTGGTATATATAACTGAAGGTACGGCATTATAGCGCATATGGTCTTTTTTGCCCAGGATAGTGTTTATTGCGACCTCGCTCTCCCGGTAAGCAACATGAGCCAGCATATGAGAACCGTTTACGTCTCCGGCGGCATAAACTCCTGCCACATTGGTTCTGCCCTGCTCGTCAGTCTTAATTGCGCCCCGTTCAGTATTGACGCCTATATTTTCAAGGCCCAGACCGTTAGTAGAAGGACGGCGGCCTATAGATAGCAGCACCTTATCCGCTTCTACCGTTTCCTTATTGCCGTTAAGCTCATATACTACGCCTTTAGCAGTAACTTCCGTTACACGGGCGCCCAGCTTAAAGGTAACTCCCTTTTTCTCATAATTCTTCTGGAGAATTTTAGAGATTTCCGCATCAGTAGGCCCGGCTATTTTATTAAGCATTTCCACAACCGTTACCTTGCTTCCGGCAGTATTAAAGTAGCTGGCCATTTCAAGACCTATTACGCCGCCGCCGATAACTACCAGGCGCTCAGGCACCTCCTGAAGCTCTAATATCTCGCGGTTAGTAAGCACAAAGCCAGAGGCAAGCCCTTCCTTAAGTCCGGGAATGGGGGGCACCGAAGCTTCAGAACCGGTAGCTATCAATAGGCGCGAACCGGTATATTCCGTACCGTTGACGCTTACGCAGAAGCCCTCCGAGTTGCGCTTTTCTATATGTCCTTCCCCTTCTACGACAGTTACCTTAAGTTTTTTCAGCTTCATCTTAATGCCGCCCACAAGGGTATCTATAACCTTGCGCTTGCGGGCAACAACCGCCTGATGGTTCAATTTAATATTTTCTACGGTTATGCCGTATTTTTCGCCATGGCTGGCTCCGTCATAGAGCTTGGCCGAATAAAGCAGTGCTTTAGAAGGAATGCAGCCTTCGTTCAGGCAGACGCCGCCTATAAAGCGTTTTTCTATAAGCAGAGTGTTAAGCCCTGCTTCTCCGGCGCGCTCTGCCGCAAGATACCCAGCCGGGCCGCCGCCTATGATAATCAAATCATATACCATGTTTTTCGCCTCCATTATTTAGCCAGCAGCGCGGAGAAATTCTCCAAATTAGCAGCCAGCTCCTTTAAGAATTTAGCCGCAGGAGCGCCGTCCAGCGCGCGGTGGTCAAAAGTCAAAGACAGGCCCATAGCCGGATAAGTCTTAATCTGCCCGTTTACTTCCTTAACGCGGGTTACAATATTATCCACGCCCAGGATACCTGTCTGGGGAGGATTAATAACAGGCGTAAAGCTCTCTATGCCCAACGAACCCAGATTGGAAACTGTAAAGCTGGCGCCTGAGAGCTTGTCGGGATTGATAGAACCCTTCTGGCAGTCGGCGGCGCATTTTTTAGCCTCTACAGCTATATCATTTAAGGAAAGTTTATTAGCGTTAAAGATGGTGGGCACCATTAAGCCTCTCTCAGTATCTACCGCCATGCCCAAATGAACATTTGTGAAATAACGCATCTTATCCTCAAGAAGGTGAGCGTTGAGATCTTTATGATTAGGCAGCGTGCGCGAAACCGCATAAAGCACCATATCGTTAAGGGTAATATTGGCCAAACCGAGCTTTTCTCCGTTTTCCTTAACCTTTTTGCGGTAAGCCATAAGCTCTGTTGCGTCAAAAGAGGTGTTCAACGTCAGCTGAGCCATGCTGCTTAAGGAAGCAGTCATGCTGCGGGCAATAACCTTGCGGATATTGGTCAATTTTACATCTTCATATTCAGGCGCCTGGACTTCACCGGCAGGCTGAGCCGCAGCTGCGGGAGCGGAGAGGTCTTCTACCGAAACGCGGCCGCCTATGCCCGTACCTTCAATGCGGCTGCCGCCTGCAAGATATTCACCCGAAGCGGCCGGCGTAACCATAACGCCCTGCTCGCGCAAAGCTACTATATCTCTTTCAATTATGCGGCCCTCTGCGCCAGAAGGCACGGCATAGCGGTAATCAACGCCGGTTTTCTCGGCATAAGCGCGGGCGCGCGGAGAAATTTTTATATCTCCTTCAGCCGCTTTAGACGCTACCTGAGCAGTATTAGCGGCAGCGTTTGCCGCAGGAGCGGCTTCAGGCTGAGCCGGTGCCGCTGTCTCAGGCTGAGCGGCAGCTTCAGGCGCAGGAGCGGCAGCCATAAACTGGCTTACATCCTCGCCTTCAGCACCAATTACACATACATTTTCAAGGCAGGGAACGTCATCGCCCTCCTCATGCAGAATTGCAAGCAGAGTACCTTCTACCTGCGATTCCTCGTCAAAGGTTGCTTTGTCGGTCTCATAGGTGAATAAAAGGTCGCCCACGGCCACCTTATCCCCTACCTGCTTATTCCATTTGGTAATAATGCAGCTTTCCACCGACTGTCCCTGGCGGGGCATAATTACTGGTGTTGCCATAAAACAGATAACCTCCCATAATCCCCTCGCGGGGAAATTTTAATTGCTTTTAAGCATGATGTTAGTTTTAAACAAAATTATGTAGCTAACAAACACAATCTTTTATAATTCTATCATTTTAAAAGCCGGGTGTCAAACAGAATTGGCTAATACAACGCTATTATTTTGCCGGTATTTTTGAGCCGTATCGGATACCGCCGCACTGGGGCGCGGGCGGGGTTTATATATTGCCCTGCCGGCCGCAGGCCGGCAGGGCAGGGCGCAAGATAAAAACAGGGAAGTTCAAAAGCGAAACGGCAGAAAAGAAAGCTGGTCCGAGCATCAACGTTGCTGCGCCCACATTGAGGGTGGGGCGCCCCTTCTTTATATTAGTATATTTCGGCAGGGACTCCCACCCACGCCTTTTAAAAATAGATACGCACAATGCGCGCATCTATTTTTAAAGGCAAAAGGAGGCCGGCTTCGCCGGCCGGAATGGGCCAAATACAAATTATCTTCTCCAAACGTTTGCAAACAAAGCCTACCCATTTATTCCCTCAAGACATTCCGGCCCATTCCCTTTATATGTATCCCGCCCGCCCTGCCGGCGGCCGCAACGCTTACAGTTCATCCGTTTCGCTCTCCTCTGCCGCAGTTTCCTTTTTATTTCCGCCGCGGCGTACCCATCCCCTGCGCACTGCGATAAAGCCTGCAAGCACCATGCACAAAACCACACCTATTACGACATATACATCAATACTTAACCCCGCACCTTTTATTACAGCCGCCTCTGCTCCTTCAGGCAGCTGCTCCAGCTTGCTTATTTTAACACAGTCAAAATAGACTTCGCCTTCCGAATACTCTTTTACCGAGCCCAGCTCAAGATATAAATCAAATTGAGTCACACCTTTATCCAGCACGACATAAAGGGATAATTCTTTCCAATCTTCTCCGCCCGTCAGCCGCTCAGAAGAGATGTCATTTATAATGCCGCTGCCTGCATTAACGCTCTGCGCCATAATACCTGCCCCGGAGCCAGTAATTTCTCCCGTTGCCTTGGCCATAACCGTTATAAGATAACAGTCCCCCGGCTGCCCTCCGGTTATACGCTGAACAAGATAACTGTGATTAGATTCAAGATTTTTAAGCGTTGCGCACATCCCTTCGGCGTCATATGATTCGTCAAGCACTCCGGCAATATATTTTTCCTTCAGCTCCGCTCCCGAAGTCCAGCCATCGAGGCCGTCCCCGCTTAATTTAAAGCTGGGATTAGTTAGCTCCGCCGCTAAACTGTTCACGCTAATGACCGTTATGCATACAAACAATGCCGCCGTTATTAGTTTTTTCACCTTTTATCCTCCTTAGCCCCTATTTCATTCCATAATCCGTATTGAGCAGTATTGGATATAGCCTGCATTATCCTGCCGCGCGCGCCGGGCGCATACTGATTAAGCACCCTCAAAAGTTCATCCATCTGCGCCCGCTTTGTCTGCCCGCAGGCCGGGCAGGGCGAAAGTACAACCGGCAGTTCCAGCCCCTGCGCTACATGCCTTAAATTGGCTTCCTCGGCATAAACCAGCGGCCTTATTACCGTCAGGCCGCTTCTGCTTAAAAAGGTTTTGGGCGAAAAAGTATTTAGCCGGCTCTCATATAACAGGCTCATTAAAAAGGTTCCTACAACATCTCCGCTGTGATGCCCTAAAGCCGTTTTATTGCATCCAGCTGCCAGCGCCGCATTGTTAAGAGCCCCTCTGCGCATATTGGCGCAAAGCGCGCACGGATTTTTCTCCTGCCGCTCATCAAACACTATCCGCCCTATCTGAGTTTCCACTACCGTATACTTAACATCCAAATCTTTACAAAATGCCGCCACTCCGCTTAAATCAAAAGGCTGCATTCCCATGGAAACCGTTATCCCCTGCAATTCAAAAGCTTTTTTTGAAAACTTTTGGTAAAGCTTCAGAGCGTATAAAAGCGCCAGGCTGTCTTTGCCTCCCGAAATACCTACCGCTATTTTATCTCCGTCCTCTATAAGCTTAAAATCCTGGTCCGCGCGTCTTAAACATCCCAGCATGATTTTAATCTCTTTTTTCAGCTGCATAAATCTTCTCCATTCTTTTTTGCCGGACAAGTGAATAAATATTTATATAGGCGATACAATCAGGAGCAATCTCCATGTAAAAGGCATTCCGCCCTGATTGTATTGCCTAGGCAAGACTGCCCCAAAAGGAAGCATTTACATGACCGAATTTCTCCTTACCTTTTTAAACGAGCTGACTATAGCGGCTCTGGCCGCTCTGCCCGTAATTGAATTCCGCGGCGCAGTAATATACGGATTATACCTCGGAATGACAAAACCCGCAATCGGCGTTTCTGCTCTTATCGGCTGCGCCCTGAGCTCCTACGCCTTAATTATTTTGCTCGAACCCTGCTATAAGTGGCTCAAAAAAAGAAAATTCGCCCGAAGCCTTATAACCCGTTTAAGAAGCAAAATAAACCCTCACCGCAGCAAGCTGGAAAATAAACTTTCAGACAGCGGCGGCTTTAAAAAGCGGCTTTTGTGCCTCTGGTCGGTATTCTTGCTGGTTACCCTGCCCCTGCCCGGCATGGGCGCTTTTACAGGCGCTTCGGTGGGAATAATGCTCAAAATGAAATCATCCGACTTATTCTGGGCTGTATTCCTCGGCAATGCTTCTGCAGGCATGGTATTCCTGCTTTTTTCCAACATCTTTGTTTAGTCAATACAATCAAAATCAAATGGCATTTAATAACAATGACCCTTTCGTATCTTAAAGATTGCTTAGGCAATACAATAGAGTATAATGCGTTTTTGCATAAAAAGCCCGCCGCGTCCGCTTTATTGCGTGGTCTTTAAAATACGCCAATATGTATCCACCCGTGCGCCGCGCGGCCGTCAACGGGCATTTATGCAAAAATCTCCGACCGCAGAAAAAAAGGAATTTTCCGGCTCTTTAGGCGGCAGGACGCAGAAACACTGGAGTATTTCAAAGGATGACAGTGCGGCAGAACGGAGCAATGCACCTTTCAGCAGCGCATTGCACTCTGACTGTTATTGCCTAGCCCGCTCTGCCGCTATTATTTTAAACAACCGTAATACTGTTTGACGCGTCTGTATCATAAAGCCTGCTTATACCAGTTTATGAAAGGAAGTATCCGAAAACATATAAAGCCATCCCTCAGCGTTCAACCCTGTTATTTCCTTTATCGCAAGCGCATACATCTCAAGCTGGGGCCGGTGCCTTTGAGCCGTCTTTTCCGAATCAGCGGCGGCGCTGTCCGTTTTATAGTCTATAAGCACGGCGTGTCCATCCTCTATAAAATAACAGTCTATTACTCCCTGCACCAGCACGCGCTCTCCCTCCTGCTCAACCCATATGCAGAAAGGCTCCTCCCGGTAAACCTTATTTGCGCTTAACAGCCGCTTCCCTATTTCGCCCTCAAAAAACGCCGCCAGCTTTTCCGGCTTTACTAAGGCCCTTTCTTCGGGATTAAAAATCCCCTTCTCCACCATGCCGTCCAGCTGGGCAGAAATGCCGCGAACAGACACATCTCCCCTTATATCCAGCCTTTCCATTGCGGTATGGTATAAATTGCCCATTTGAGCGCCCGAAAGCTCACGCATAAACGAGGGCCGGCGCAGCGGAACCTCCCTGTCGCCGAATAGTTCAGTAACCGCTCTCTTGCTCCTTAGGCGTGTGGCCGCTTCAAGCGCATACCTGCGGGAAAAACGCTCTTCAAGATAGCTTATATCCCGCTTACCCTCTTTAAGCGCGTTCTGCAACAGCTCTGAAACAGGCTCCTCTTTTTCTTCTCTCAGGGAATGCGCGTCCCTTATGCTTATTTTAATCCGTCCTCCGCCAGGCTCCCTGTTAAAACCTTCAAATCGCTCCCTCAGTATTTCCGCATCGGGGTGCCTAAGCAGCGCCGGCATGATAAACTCCAAAAAACTGTCAGCATGCGCTATGGAATATTTCCCGCCGGCAAACTGGCTCTTAGGAGTTATTGTGCCGCAGACTATCAGCCGGCTTATGGCCCTGGTCATGCCCACATAAAGCAGGCGCGCTTCCTCCGCGACTCCCTCCTCCGCCTTTTTGGCCGCAATGGCTGCGCGCGCCATGCTCTGGCGCACCTCAAAAACCCCCGTTTCCTTATTCAGCCGCCTCAATTTTACCCCTATGCCCAGCTCGGAATCCAGCTGTATATTCTGCCGTGCTTCGTTTTTATTAAAGGCCTGACCGCAGCTCACCAGCAGGCATATGGGAAATTCCAGCCCCTTGCTCTTATGTATGGTCATTAAACGCACAACGTCGTCCTTTTCCCCCAGCGTGGCTCCCTCTTCTATATCCCCGCCCAGCTTGCGCCCAAATTCCAGATAACTCAAAAAACCCGAAAGAGATTCGCCGCTCAAGAGCATATATTCACCCGCTCTGCGCGCAAGCTGCCGCAGGTTCTCAGCGCGCACCTGTCCCATAGGAAGCGCCGAAACATAGTAATAATAGCCCGTCTCCTCATATATCCGCCATATAAGCTGTTCAAGGGGCAGCACATAGCTTAAAAAATTCCAGCTTTCTATTTTTGCAAAAAACTCATGCAGCCTTTGCCCAATCCCGCTCTCCGGCATATCCATAAATTGCTCTGCGGCCTGGGAAAAGCTTCCGTCTTTTACATACGAGCGCACCAGCGCAAGCTCATTTTCATTAAAGCCCCCGATAGGGCTCAAGAGCACAGCCAGAAGCGCTTCGTCCTCTCCGCTGCCCGCTATCAAGGAAAGCAGGCTTGTAATAATACCCGCCTCGTGACTGCTTAAAAGGCCTGCCTGAGGCTCTGTATAAAGGGGAATGCCCTCGTTTTTGAAGACCTCCTGGTACGCGCCCGCCAATTCATTAGCACTCCTGGCCAAAATGACTATATCCCTAAGCTGGGGCATGCGGCAGCATTTCATGGCCGGGTCGTATATAGGCTCGTCCATAATCTCCTTAATCCGCCTGGCTACGGCCAGCGCCTCCAGCTTCTGCTTCTTATATTGCTCAAATTCCTCAGGCATATCCTGCTCGTCATAATCCAGGAGCATAACTTCGGCCGGAACGGCAGGCTTAAGGCAGTTCCCAAGGGAACAGGAGCATTCCTCCGTACCCAGAATGGACTGCCAGGAACCCGTCAAAGGGCGCAGGGAGGCGTTTATATCATATTCCAGCCCCAATGTCTCCCGCTTCATAATTCTTTCAAAAATAAAATTCACAAAATCCAATATACCTCCGCACGAGCGGAAATTGTTGTTAAGATATATATTCTCACCTCCGCCCGCGCCAAAAGCCCTCTCTCTCTTTATAAAGATGGAAGGGTCCGCGTTCCGGAAGCGATATATGCTCTGCTTGACGTCTCCAACATAAAAAATATTGTTCCCTCTGGAGAGCCGCGACAGAATATGCTCCTGCAATTTATTATTATCCTGATATTCGTCTACAAATATATAATCATATCTGTTTTTCAGTTCATAAGCCGCCTGCTCATTATCCAGCAATCTGGCCGAAAGGCAGTCTATATCTGAAAAATAAAAGCTCCCTTCTTCCAGCTTAAGCTGGAAAAGAGTGTCCGAAAAGCGCCTGACCAATTCAAAGAGCGCCTCCATGCAGCCGCGCAGATAAGGCAAATCATCATACTTTAATAATTGGGCGTATTCGCCAGCCTGAACCATTATCCCCTGGACAGCGCTTTTTATAACCTCGTGCCGGGGACGAAAGACCCCTGAAAAGCCGTCCTTTATCCTTAAGCTCATATAGGGCGAGGGTTTAAGCGCCGCCATCTCTTCAAAAGTTTCCGCCGCCAGCAGCGCCTCTATGAGCTGCGCGTCATATTCGGCTACCTGTTCGCAGTTGTTCTTGCCGCCTACCTGGGCCGCCAGAGGCTTTAAAGCAGCAGCGTCCTCCCTGAGGCAGATTAATTCATCCTGCATACGCCGTCTTTCGGCGTTAATCCAGATTTCCCCTCCTGACGAATAATCTTTTAGCATCTCCTCCAGCCGCTTCTGCGGATACGGAAATATGCTTATATGCCCATATATTAATAATATAGCGTCACACAGGCTTTTATCCTTCCCCCCCTTAACCAGAAGGCGGTACAAATCCTCAAGAAAGGGTATGTCCTCCGCCTGCTCCAATACCTTTTCCAGCGCCTCGTCCTGAAGCCGTGCCAGTCTGGCCTGGTCAAGTATTTTAAAATCAGGGGGTATGTCCAGGAGATAGTAATACTGCCTCAATACGTTTGCCAGAAAAGAGGAATAGGTGGAGATATCCGCTCTGCGCAGCGCCTCGCTCTGCCGGCGAAGCATGGCGTTCTGCGGCTGGGCCTGCATGCGCCTTTCCAGCTCTCTTGTCAGCTTTTCCCTCATGGAAGAGGCCGCCGCCCTCGTAAAAGTAACAATGAGCATCCTGTCCAAGGGCACTCCCTCCAGCGCTAAAGACAGGATGCGTTCAACCATAACGGTTGTTTTGCCGCTTCCCGCCGCTGCGCTCACCAAAAGGCTGCTGTCCCTTGCTTCAATCGCCCTTTTCTGCATTTTTGTCCACTGCATCAGTTCTCTCCTCCTTCCTGCCCATTTCCCAAACTGTCCTGATTGTCCGTTTCCAAATCCAGCTTGCCGCAGGCGCGCCGTAAAAAGACGCCTTTTTCCTTTAAACCGCAGAGCAGATAATGCTCGCAGTAGCGGCAGGGGGTTTCCTGCTCGCCGTAATCTATGGGAGAGCATTCTATTCTGCCCTGCGCTATATTCAGCGCCAATTCTCCGGCTGTAATCTTCGCCAAATCCATCAATTTATCAAAAGCCGCGGGAGAAAGCAGGTTTTTGCCTGCCAGGCCGTTTTTGCCCATTTTTACGTTCAATACGCCGCTGCCCCCTTGCAGCGCGTTTGCATCCATTCCCTCTATGACTTCAGGAATATTTACCGCCGGGCCTGAAAGCAATATTTTGTCTTCCCCCTCCAATTCTTTGATATGGAAATAAAACGCGCCCGCCGCCTTGGCCCCTTTAAAGGCGGACAGCACCGCGTCCATATAAAGGGGAAGCTGAAGCATTGTGCCGTCCCTGACCCTTTCGGGCAAAAATTTATCCGAGCCTGATTTATAATCTACTATCCTGACATATCTTTCATCCTGCAAATACATCATATCCGCTCTGTCCACCACGCCGCGCAGCTTTAGCTCTCCCGCAGGAGTAGCCAAACTTATAGGCGGATAATCCCTGTTGGTATCAAAAACTATTTCCCGGCCAACCTGTATAAAGCTGCCCGCAGCAAGCTGCCGCACGGCCTCGTAAACAGCTATCCTGGCCATAACGGCCAAAGAATCCGTCTGTCTGAGGGCCCTTAAAGAGGAAACCAGATAACCATAGCGGTACTGGGGGGCGCGCTCCTTCAGGATACGGTCAACAGCCTCAAAAATCTCCTCCCGCGTTAAAGCGGACAAATCCCGCCCGTTAAAGAGAGCGAGACAGTTCTCCATGATATCGTGCAGCAAGCTGCCCGCATCCCGGACATTAAGCTTATAGTCCTCGCTCCTGAGCGCTTTTAAGCCATAATTGACAAAATGCATATACGGGCACAGCCCCTGGGTTTCCAGCCGGGAAACGCTGACGCTGCCCCGGCTGAAGAACAAATCACGCGCTCTGTCCGCATCTATTTTCGCCTTTTTGGCCGGAGAAAGGGCGCGCTTTAAAAAAGCTGCGTTTTTCTCCCCGTTTTGCTTTAAATATAAAAGGTAATCTTCTAAATCCTCCGAAAGTCCGCTCCGGACAGAAGCAAAAAGCAAGGGCAGCCCCGAAGCGGGCGTAGCCAGCCAGACTTTTGAGCTCAAACCGCTTTCCAGTTCCAGGCTGGGAAAAATCAGCCTCAGCCTGCTTATTATATGGGAAGGGCGCAACCCGGCCCCTTCATTTGAGGCAAGACTGTAGGATACATATAATTTTTCGGATGGGGATAAAAATGCGGAATATATATCATAATTCTGCTGGCTTACCTGCATTGACCGGTCGGGTTCAAGCTGCGCCCCCATCTGGTTCAGGCCGTCCAGCTCCCGTCCTGAAAACAGGCCGTCATCCAATACGGCGGCAGGCAGCATGCCTTCGTTTGCCCCCAGAATAAAGGCGGTTTTCACTCCCGAAGTCTTGGTCCGGCTGATATCCCCCAGCAGCACGCAGTCCACGCTGGACGGAATCACGCCCACTTCACTCCGGGCAAAGCCCTGGGACAGCATGCCTGAAAACTGCCGTCTGCCCACCGCCTTATCTCCCAGCAGCAATTCCAGCTGCTCCAAAAGATTAACTGTCAGTTCCCATACCTGGCGCATTTCATCTGCCTGGGAAGGCAGGTCCATCTCCTCCAGCTTCTTTATATCCTCTTCCAGCTTCTGAGCAATTTTATATTCCTCAAGAAAAAGAGTAATGGCTTTTGCATATTGCTCCACGCGCCGGCAGGAGCGTATTTTCTCCTCAAATGCCCGTATTGGGGGGAGGAACACGTCCCGCAGCCGCTCCAGCTCAGCTTTAGTTCCCTCTTCCAGCCGGCCGGCGCGTCCCGACATAAATTCCTGCTGCTTAAGGCCCGCCTCACGAACTAAACGCGCAAGGCTCTGGCGGTCTTTGCGCATAAAGCCCATAAGCGGACTGGAGGCATACTCTAAAATATTTTTCATGCCCTGCTCCTTAATATCCAGCAGGGCCAGTATCAGCCTGACCAGCGGCTGAGCGGGAACCGGCCGCTTAATATCGGTAAAAACCGGGATATCATACTGACGGAAAATCCTGTCGATAATGGGGGTATAAACGGCGGGAGAGCTTGTTATAACCGCAAAATCACGGTACCGTTCCCCCGAAAGCGCCGCTTCTCTTATAAGTCCTGCCGCGCGCCGCACCTCTTCCTCCGGATTTTTGCCCTCAAAAAGAGAAATATTGCGGACTTTTCCGGCATATTCGCAATGCGGGTAAGCAAAGAGATTTTCGCTTAAAAATACCAGCTCGTCCGGCTCTCTCCCGGCCTTTAAATATTTTACTTCATATTTTATGCCTTCTTTAAATGCGCAGGCTGTCAGCCGCTTAAAGGTATTTTCAGACAGACCGTAAAGCTCTTTATCGGGCCGTTCCATAGCGCAGGGCAGAGATATATAGACTTCGGGCGCGGCTTTGCACAGGCTTATTATCAGCTCCAGCATTTTTTGCGTAAAGACTTCAAAGCCGTCTATATATACCGAAGTACCTTTTAACGTTCCGCAATTCGGAGCCAAAAGGCAGGCAAGGGTAAAATAGTCCTGGTTGTCCGCGTAGCCGCCCTTTAAAAGCTCCTCATATTTCTCAAATATAAGCGCCGCATCTGTCAGCTTGGCCTTAAGCAGGCCTTCGCTCCTGGCAGCAAGCTCTCGCAGCCCCTGAGGAGTAAGCCCGCAGCTTTTAAAAACCGCAATCATTCTGGACAGGCGGTCAATAAACCCCGGCTGAGCCGCGCTTGAATGAAAAATGGCCAGTTCCTGCCCGCACTGCATAACCGCTCCGGCAAGCAGCATGCTGCGTCCCGTATCGTCCAGCCTTACGCCCGGATTTCTTCCCGACCATTTAATAATACGCTGGCAGAGGCGGTTAAAAGAGAGCACCTCTGTTCCCATAAGCCCGTTAAAATTGTTTTCTGTTAAAAGCCGGCTTTCGGTTATAAAAGTTTCCTGGTCAGGTACGATAAACGCCGCCCTGCGCCCGTTGACTATATCCCTTCCAACTCTTTTGGCCATTATGCCCGTTCTGCCGCTTTTAGCACGGCCCAGCAAAATATGGAGCATGTTTTTCCTCCGCTGAGCGCAGCCTCCTTTAGCCGCGCTATTAAATTATTATATTATAGCATATTCTCAGGATTTATGTCGAACGGCTATTAACGGCACAATAAACGGGCACGCGCTTAAAAGGGCCGTATAAATACCGGCAGGCCGAAAAAATCATCATTCATCCGCATGCTGCGCTTAAATTTACTGTTCGTTCATATGCATTTATGCTATAATAAATTATATAACCATAACTTTTATGGCGTAAACTCAAAAGAATCAGCCATAATATGCCGCATAAAACAGACAAACGGAGAAATATAATTTGAAACGCTTTTTATATTTCAGTAAAAAAACACTGCCCTGGGTAATAGCGCTCATGGCCGTCATGGTTGTTTCAACCGTCATGATTTACCGTTCTATTGCCCAGCTGCCTGAGGAGAGGATTATCATTTTCTTCTATCAGACCAACGTCCCCGCCAGCAATGCTGCTCAGTGGGCGCAGACGCTTAAAGAGGAAAATCCCGAAATTAAATATGCGGAAGCACAGTGCTATACAGCGCTTGAGGGCTATAGTTCCCAAGGAATGCAACGCGGCTGGACATATATAACAGCTCGCTTGGCTAAAAAGGAAGGGGACATCTTCATTCTGCCCAAGTCCCAATTTGATATAATGGAGGAATCAAACTGGCTCTTGCCTCTGGATGAAAGCCTTTTTGGCAGCTTTGAAGGCGCCGTGCGCAATACTGAAGGGGACATTATGGGACTGGAGGTAAGCTCCATGATATTTGAGGGCCTTAACTTCCCCCGCGCGGAAGAGCCGTATAACGTGCTTTACCCGCTTGAAGGGGACAGCCTTATAGCATGTGTTTATTACCAGACCTCCGACCCAGCGCTTACCAAGAACATACTACATAAAATTATTTCGGGCGCAGCCCGGTACGGAGAAGAGGATTATGAATAAAAAAGAAGCCCTATGGCGCCTGCGCCGGCGCGGCGCTCTTATTGCCATTCTGCTTGCAGCCGTTATCATCCTTACCCTCACAATATATTATATAATGAACAGCCGGCCCGATCCAGACGCGCTGACTGTGGGGCTGGAGAATGAAATAATGATCACCTTATCTGAAAAGCAGGTAGCTGACACTCTTAAAAATGGAACGGGCGAAGATAATGTGCGCATAATAGAGCCCAGCCTTTACAGCGTGGTGCAGCCCAATCCGCAGACTGATAAATACGGCCTGTTTGAACAAATGATCATAAGCCAAAGCTGCGATCTAATGATAGGCACAGCCAGTACGGCCAGGGAGCTTTATCGTTTGGGGCTGATACTTCCCGTTGAAGGAATAGGCTTTGAATTTGACGGCGAATATCTATCAGGCTGCGTCGAATTGGGATATGTGGATTTTACAGGATACGGGGATTATTTCTTCCCGCAGGAGAATGACACAGTGTGCGCTTATGTGCTGATTAACGCCAACAACCGGGACGCCGCTTTAAATGCGCTTAATTACATAAATCAGCGTTTTGACGCCCAGACTGAATAAAACGTATCTTGAAATTATAACAGCACCGCATATAAGGAGCCAAATATTTATTGTTTTAAAACATGCTGTGCCGTATGGGCAGAACTGCAAGCCGTCTGGCCCGCGCATAGGCGCTGTGAATAAAATTATGCCGGTAGGTATAAAACGGTTAAAAGAGAGGACAATTTAATGTATGAGGAAATAATTCAGCCTAAAAGGCCAAAATGGTACCACGGCATACTTTTCTGCGCCGCTTTAATTCTGGCCATACTGGCCGTGCTGTTTATAATACAGATTCTTAAAACCATCTTTAAGGAAGCGGACGCAGTAATATTCGACCTTTTGGGCATTGCGGCAATGGCCGTTATGGTATGGTTTATACTGTCCAAGCGGACAAGCCTGTACAGATACACCCTGAATGACACGGAGTTCGGGGCGGAAAAATATACTGGCCAGCGGATGGTGCGTGAAATCCGCATACCTCTTTCGGCTATAACGGGTTTAAACGCCGCCCCGTCCGAAAACCGCGAAAAATACGATGGTTTTATCTGTCAGCCCGGCCAGAATGACCTCTTAATCACCTTTGAATCAGATGGGAAGGACAGCGGGATAATTATTTCACCCAGCGATAAATTAAAAGCGCTGCTGGAAGAAAAAATGAAAGGTATAAAAGAATCATGCGAGAAACAGACCGAATAATAGATAATTATGCGGAGGAAATGGCGCAGCGCCTGCGCGAGCTTATACGCATCCCTTCAGTCAAGGATAATCCCCTGCCGGGCGCGCCCTTTGGCGAGAATATAAAAAAGGCTCTGGATTACACCCTATCTCTTTGCAATGAGCTGGGCCTGGAAACTCAAAATGTTGACGGATACGCCGGTTATGCTCAGATATCAGGCGAAAAAAAGGAACAATTAGGCGTGCTTTGCCATTTGGATGTGGTCCCGGCGGGAGACGGATGGATTCATCCGCCCTATGAAGGAGGGATGGAAAACGGCGTCATATACGGCAGAGGCACGGTAGATGACAAAGGTCCTGCCATTTCCGCAATTTATGCCCTTAAGGCCCTTAAAGCCGCGGGAGTAAAGTTTAAAAGAACCCCCCGGCTTATCTTTGGCTGCGACGAGGAAAGCGGCTGGGAGTGCATGGACTATTATGCGGATAAGATAGGAATGCCCGAAATGGGCTTTTCGCCCGATGCAGATTATCCCATAATTAATACTGAAAAGGGCATTTATCACGCTCAGCTTAAAAAGAAACTGCCAGGGAACGGAAAATACAGGCTTTCCATACACGGAGGCACCAGGGCAAATGTCGTGCCCGATTTGGCTCAGGCGCACATTGAAGGGAATATAGATAAATTAGCCGAGACGCTGCTGGATTATAACTGCTCTGAAAACGGCCTGAGCTTTACTGCTGAAAAAAACACATTGGATATTACTGCCAAGGGAGTAAGCGCGCACGCCAGCCAGCCCGAAATGGGACAGAACGCGTTCTTTGCGCTTTTAACTCTTTTAGATAAGCTTTCCCTGGGGGGCGAAGAAGGGCATATTATTCAAATGCTTAATTGCGCATTTATTAATAAGACTGATGGCAGCGGCATTCCCGGCTTAAAAATTCAGGATGAATTTGGACCGCTGACTATCAATCTGGGATTATTGGATGCCGGAAGCTTTTACGGCGGGGAGAAGGATGAAATAAGCCTGACAGTGGACATACGCTTCCCCGTAACCTACAATTACCAATATATAGAAGATAAATTAGCGGCATTTTTTGACGGCTGGACACTTATACGCGGACATGTACAGGCTCCACACCATACTCCTGAAGAGCACGAATTGGTCCAAGCTCTCAAGAGAGTTTATAAAGAATATTTTAATCGGGAAGGCAGATGTCTGGCCATAGGCGGAGGCACTTATGCCCGTGCGCTGAAAACAGGCGTAGCTTTCGGCATAACCCCGGAGGGCGGTATTTCACAGGCTCATAACAAGGAAGAGAACATATCCATCAAGCAGCTTGTGCTCAATGCAAAGGTATTTGCGGCGGCTATTGAGGAGCTGGCCTGCAAATAAAAATGTTAGATTGCATATAAAACGAAGGGCGGCAGGTTCCCTTAAGGGAACCTGCCGCCCTTTGG
>OLIW01001611.1_pt1 | contig 19578 bp, 14 predicted proteins | sample 1601321 | NCBI WGS metagenome assembly OLIW01 (sample SAMEA2452114, study PRJEB22498) | human gut metagenome
GATGGCGTGCAAAGCCGTCAGGCGGGCTTTGTGTGGTGTTGCCTTATATATTCCACTAAGGAGGTCATTTCTATGCTTCTTTCAGGTAAGACGGTCGTTCTCGGCGTCAGCGGCAGTATTGCGGCTTACAAGGTCCCAACTTTAGCAAGACTGCTCAAAAAGCAGGGCTGCAATGTTCAGGTACTCATGACCCAGAATGCCACCCAATTTATAAACCCTATCACTTTTGAATCTCTCACAGGCAACAAGTGCCTTATAGATACTTTTGACAGAAATTTTCAATACAGTGTGGAACACGTTGCTCTTGCAAAGCAGGCTGACCTTGTTATGGTCGCTCCTGCTTCCGCTAATGTTATCGGGAAGATAGCATACGGCATTGCTGACGATATGCTCACCACCACTGTCATGGCTTGCCCTTGCAAGAAAATGATATCCCCTGCCATGAACCACAATATGTATCACAATCCTATTGTGCAGGACAATATCCAGAAGCTTGAGCGTTTCGGCTACGAGATGATCGCTCCTGACAGAGGTATGCTTGCAAACGGTGATGACGGCGACGGCAGAATGCCTGAGCCTGAGGTGTTGTTTGAATACATTCTTCGGGAGCTTGCTTTCGAGAAGGATCTTGCAGGCAAAAAGGTGCTTGTTACGGCTGGCGCGACCATGGAGGCTATCGACCCTGTGAGGTACATCACTAATCATTCAAGCGGAAAAATGGGCTGTGCACTTGCTAAAGCGGCTATGCAAAGAGGTGCAAAGGTGACGTTGGTGGCAGGTCACATGGAGGTTTTGCCGCCTATGTTCGTGGACGTTGTGAACGTAAAGTCTGCGGCGGATATGTTTGAAGCTGTCACAAAGCTTGCTCCTGAGCAGGATATTATCGTAAAGGCGGCTGACTACACGCCTGTTGCGGTGGCTGACAACAAGATAAAAAAGTCTGACGATGACATGAAGATAGAGCTAAAACGCACGCAGGATATTCTTGGCTATCTAGGTCAGCACAAACGTGACGGTCAGGTCATATGCGGTTTTTCCATGGAAACGCAGGACGTTATCAAGAACTCTGAGAAAAAGCTCACCAACAAAAACTGCGATATGATATGCGCAAACTCACTAAAGACCGCTGGCGCAGGCTTCAAGACGGACACTAATGTTATCACCCTTATCACTGAGGGCGGTGCTGTGGAGCTGCCTATGATGACGAAAGAGGACGCTGCTCACAGGATACTTGACGAGCTTGCGAAAATGATATAAGTGTACGATAATATGTACAGATAAATAGATCACGAAGGGAAATACGCCATATGAAACGTATTGAGATATATGAAAACGGCATTAATATAGTATTTGAGATAACAGATGAGAACGAGGCGAAGCTTCTGCACTTCTCTGCTCTGCCTTTTGATGAAGCCAAGACGGCTTCATACATGGGGCTGAAAACTTTCAGACCTGTAGAGATACAGGCGAGCGGTATCGACCGTCCTGACGAGCGTCACGGCAACAAATATATTGTGACCGCTCCAGGCTGGAGAATGAAGTTCAAGGATTTCCGTGATGTGAACAATGACCATGGCAGAAAGCTTGAGCTTGTGACATTTGATGAGGGCACAGGTCTTGAAGCTGTGTCCCACTATCAGTTTTACACCGGCACGTCTGTTGTACGCTGTTGGACTACCCTTACAAACAAGGGCAGCGAGGTACAGACCATTGAATATATGTCCTCCTTTGCGCTGACGGGCGTAGAAAAAGAGGGGCTTAAAAAGCCTGAGGACAAGATGAAGATATGGGTATGCCACAACTCATGGCAGCGTGAATTGCAGTGGCAGGACTACACTCTTGAACAGGTGGGGCTTGCTTCATCTGCTAAGCCTACGGAACAGCGTTCATCAAAGGTATTTGCCTGCACAAACGTTGGAAACTGGTCGGCAAAGGAATACATACCAATGGGTGTGCTTGAAAACACAGAAGCAGGCTCGGTGCTGTTTTGGCAGATAGAGCAAAACGGCTCTTGGCACTGGGAGCTTTCGGACGTGGGAGGACACTTCTATTTACAGCTTTCTGGTCCGACGGAGATAGAGTCCCACTGGTACAAAGATCTTGCACCTAATGAGAGCATAGAAAGCGTAAAATGTGCAGTAGGCTCGGTGACAGGAAGCTTTGACAAGGCTATGGGCGAGCTTACGAAATACCGCAGAAAAATACGCCGCCGCAACAAGGACAATCAGAGGCTTGCGGTAATATTCAACGACTACATGAACTGTCTGTGGGGCGACCCTACGGCTGAAAAGGAGTTTCCCCTTGTGGACGCTGCGGCAGAAGCAGGCTGTGAATATTTCTGCATTGACGCAGGCTGGTATGCTGACGGCTTTTGGTGGGACGAGGTCGGCGAATGGAAAGAGAGCAGAAAGCGTTTTCCTAACGGCGTAAAGGAAGTTGCCGACTATATCCGCAAGAAGGGCATGATACCCGGACTCTGGCTTGAAATAGAGGTCATGGGAATAAAGTGTCCGCTTGTGGACAGCGTTTGCGATGACAGTTGGTTTTTCACACGTCACGGCAAGAGAGTCTATGACAGAAGCCGTTATCAGCTTGATTTCAGAAACCCGAAAGTCCGTTCCCACGCTGACGAGGTAATAGACAGGCTTGTTTCTGAATACGGCATAGGCTATATAAAAATGGATTACAACATAGAGCCTGGTATAGGCACTGAGCAGAACTGCGACAGCGTTGGCGAGGGTCTTTGGGGTCATGAAAAGGCTTACCTTGAATGGCTTGACGGTGTTTTTGCTCGTCACCCTGACCTTATTATAGAAAACTGCTCCAGCGGTGGACTCAGAATGGACTATGCGATGCTTTCAAGATACTCCATTCAGTCCACCTCAGATCAGGACGATTACAAAAAATACTGCACCATTGCGGCGAACTCCCCTACTGCCCTTTGCCCTGAGCAATCGGCTATCTGGGCTTATCCTATCACCTCAGGTGACAGAGAAGAAGTTGTTTTCAACATGATTAACGCTATGCTTCTGCGTATCCACCAGAGCGGTCATCTTGGCAACATCGACCCTGAGCGCAAGGCACTTGTTAAAGAAGCTATCAGCGTTTACAAGAAGATAAGGGCGGACATAAAGGAAGCAGTGCCGTTCTGGAGCTTGGGGCTGTCCAAATTTTCGGACGACTGGGTATCTCTCGGTCTGAGAAACGGCAACAAGGCTTATCTTGCCGTATGGAGGAGAGAGGGCAAGAGCGACACCTGCGTTATGCCTATCGGCTTCCTAAAGGGCGTTGACGCAAGGTTGAAGTGCATTTATCCTGATTTCAGCGAAACACCTGTGGAGTTTTCAAAGGTGACAGGCAATGTTTCCGTTAAGTTTGACAGACCTTATATGGCTAGACTTTTTGAGATAGAGTGGTAAAAAAAGTTATCTGCCAATAAGGGTAACTTTTCCCCACACCGCACCTTTTGATTTGTCTGATTTTACGGACAGTTGCTCGCCTGTGGGAGATATTATCGCTGATATTCCGCAGTTTCCTGCACGGAGAACATATCTTCTGTTCTCAACAGCTCGCATTATGCAGTGGCGGTAATGCTGTTCACGGGCGGAGCTTTTGCCAAACCATGAATCGTTGGTGGAAACGCAAATTATCTGTGCGCCCTGCTCTTTCTGTCGGCTCACAAGGCTTGGGAAAATGGACTCTATGCAGATAACAGAGCCTATGGTCATGCCGTCTGAGGCGAGGGGCTTGGTGTGTCTTTCGTCTGCACATTCGCTCATAGTGTCAAGGTGGAAAATGCCTGCAAAAGGTGTCTTTTCACCGAAAGGCACAAGCACTTGTTTCAGGTAGGGCGACGACGCAATGCCGTTTTTATCATAGGCGAAATGGGCGTTGTAATCCTTGCCGTTTTCAAGATAGAACGAGCCTGTCACAAGGGTACACCCATGGGTGGCGGCAAAGTCTGATATAAGGGAAAATTCTTTTAGCTGTTCGTCATAGTCTTTCGACACGGCAGTTTCAGGAAGCAGAACAAGATCAGTACCCCACCGCCAACAGCTTTCCATTATAGAAAGATAGGAGCGTGCTGAATCAAGGGCTTTACGGTGTGATTTTTCCCTGCCCTCCAGACTATCCTGTGCGCAGATAACGTCTATCTGAGGGTAGATGTTATCAAGCTTTTTGTCGAGGTTTATGGAATAAAGTCCGTAGCTTAAATTTGCCCCCTGCAAAAGCAGTGCAAAGGCGGTGTAGGCAAAACGCTTTTTGCTTGTATATATCTCCCCATGCAGACCGTTGAGCAGGAAAATTATAAAGCTTGTAAGGCGGCAGCTTATGAGCGTGGCGGATTGCAAAAGCAGTGGCGAACTTGTTACAGCTAGCCATGCCGCAGACCACGGAAACGCCAAAATCGGAACTTTCTCTTGAAGCCACTCCCCTGCTGTCAAAAGCAGGCAGAGCAAAACTATCTCAGACAAACGGTGTTTGAGATGCGGTCGCAGGGGCAGGAAAAGGCTCAGTGGAAGATACATAAGGATACACTCCCACAAGGTCAGACCTAACCACGCTAAAGTGGCAAGAGGTATAGAGGCAAAGGACGGCAGAGGACATATTTTCCATATGGTGAGCATAAAAGTGAGCTGAAAAAGATAATATGGTACAAAAAAGCACAGAAAATCAAGCCTGAAAGCCCTTTTTTCATGGCAGACTGACAGGCAATGCACCATTGGAGCAAAGATAAAAAACGCAAGCCACGGCAAATTCAAGATAGATTGCATAAGCGCGCTCACTATACCCGTAAGGGCGAGGAACGCTCTCCGTGAGATTTTGGGGTCAATTATTTTCGAGATATTCATGTAAATATTATGACCCGAAAGTCGCACATAATTCACAAAACTATAAAGGGAGGCAGTAAATTGGAGATCTTTATTCCGCAGTTTGTCAGGACGGCTCTTGACAGACTGAATGAGTGCGGCTACGAGGGTTATATAGTCGGTGGCTGTGTAAGAGATAGTTTGCTTGGCAAAAAGCCTCATGATTACGATGTCTGCACAAACTGCACCCCTGACAAAATGCTTGAAGTTTTCGCAAATTTCCGCACTATTGAAACTGGGCTGAAGCATGGCACGCTCACTGTTTTGATAGAGGGCGAACCGGTGGAGATAACCTGTTATCGCAGTGACGGAGAGTATATAGGGCATAGAAAGCCTGCTCAGGTGACATTTGAAAGCTCGCTGGAGGAGGACTTAAAACGTCGTGACTTTACTGTGAACGCTATGGCATACTCACCAAAAGAGGGGCTTATTGACCTTTACGGTGGACAAGGCGACCTTGAAAAGGGCATTATAAAATGCGTTGGCGAACCTGAAAAGCGTTTTGACGAGGATGCTCTGAGGATATTAAGAGGGCTGAGATTTTCTTCATGCCTTGGGTTTGAGATCGAGGAAAAGACCTCAAAGGCTATACTTGAACAACGTGAGCTTTTAAAAAGCATTTCTGCTGAACGCATTGCGTCGGAGCTTAAAAAGCTTCTCTGCGGAAAGGGTGCAAGGAAGATATTGCTTGACTATCGTGAGGTCATAGCGGTGTTCATACCTGAGCTTCGGGAAAGCTTTGATTTCAGGCAGAACAATCCTCACCATTTTCTTGATGTTTACGGTCACATTTGTTTGAGCGTTGAGAACGTCAGACCACAGTGGCAGATGAGGCTTACTATGCTTCTTCACGATATCGGCAAGCCGAGAATGCACACTGTTGACGAGAACGGCATTTCGCACTTTAAAAAACACCAGTTCGAGGGGGCTTACATGGCGGAGAAGATATTAAAAAGGCTCAGGATAGACAATGCGTCGGCGAAATATATTTATGAGCTTATATGGGAGCATGACAACAGGATACCTGCCACGAAAAAATCGGTGCGGAGATTTATGGCTCAGCATGATTTTGACTTTGTTATGGATTATCTGGAGGTGCGCAGGGCTGACACATATGCCCAGTCGGACTACAAACGGCAGGAAAAGCTTGCAGAACTTGACCATATCGCAGAGCTTGCAATGGAGATAAAAGAGGACAACGAGTGTATCCACATTTGCGACCTTGACATAAACGGCAAAGATCTTTTACAAATGGGCTTTGGCGGAAAGGATATCGGCATTGGGCTGGAGCTTGCGTTGAATGGTGTTATAGACGAAAAGGTGGAAAACAAAAAAGAGGAGCTGAAAGGCTACATTGAAAGCAACTTCAAAAGGCAGGATAAAGATAATACTTAAAGGGTCGGCACTTGTGCTGTGGTGCGTGGTGATATTCATGTTCTCGGCAAACAATGCTGACGAGTCCAACAAGCAATCAAATGCGGTGTTTAACACAGTGATAGAATTTGTCAACCCTGTATATGACAGCCTTGACACTACAGCGCAGGCAGAATACAAGGACACCGCCACGTTCATCATAAGAAAGCTTGCGCATTTCAGCGAATACGCCTTGCTTGGAATACTGGCTTTTATAAATCTTGCTATGGTGAAAAAGCTTGGATACAGAGGGCTTTTTGCGGCAGTTTTTTCTTGCATCTACGCTTCAAGCGATGAGATACATCAGCTTTTCGTGCCGGGGCGTGCAGGTCAGGTGCGTGATGTCCTTATCGACACAAGCGGTGCAGTGGCAGGAATTTTACTTGCCATACTAATACGAAAAATATGGCTCAAAAGCCGTGAGAAAAAATCGTGATAACAAAAAAATATCCGTGGGGGCATTTCGCTCTCACGGATATTTTATTCTAGCAAAACCTATTGCAAATCATATCGTGACCCATTGGTATCACCTCATTCAAAGCCTAGGCTTTACTTAAATCACTTTATCTCAAGTCTTTTGGTTTCAGGCTTTACCTCCTGCATCTTTGGCAGGTCAAGGGTCAGGATACCATTCTTGTACTCTGCGGCGATATTGTTGGTATCAATGCCTGTAAGGTCAAAGCTTCTCTGATAAGAACCGTATGTCCTCTCACGGCGGATATACTTGTCTTTCTTATCCTCTGTCTCTGCCTTATGCTCAGCGGTAAGAACAAGATCGTTGCCTGAGATGTCAAGCTTGATATCGTCCTTATCAAAGCCCGGAAGCTCTGCTTCCATTACATATTTGTCGCCCTCGTCCTTGATATCGGTCTTGAAGCTCTGGAGTGCATTTTCTCCAAAGAAATCATTCTCAAAATCATGGAATGCGTTAAACAGGTCGTAGCTCTTTCTTTCAAATGGTGTAAGTCCAAACATATAAATTCCTCCTTGATGTGTTATATCTTAAATTGTCTTGTAAGCTTTTATCATTTATTCTGCTCTTCCATTGGTATCATTTCCTTTCTTCATTGTCTTTATGATACCCCTGCTATGTGTTCATTGTGTGAAGACATTGTGAACATTAGCTGAATTTTAGCACTCTCATTATACGAATGCTAGCATATTGATTTTATGAGTGCTAAAACAATGCCATGACATGATATGATAATCAGCGGGCGAACGCTGTTCGCCCCTACTGCGTCAACGCCTATCACTGCTTATCGAAGCGGTCTTTAAGAAGCTTCAAGGCTTTCTTTTCTATCCTTGAAACATAGGAACGTGAGATACCAAGGCGTTTTGCGACTTCTCGCTGCGGCAGCTGCGGCTGACCGAAAAGACCATAGCGCAGAGTAACTATCTGTCTTTCACGCTCATCAAGAGAGCTTTCGATATAGCGGTAGAGCTGTTCACTGCGAATGGAAAGCTCTATTTTGTCGGCAACGTCCTCTCCGTCTGCGATTATGTCGATAAGGCAAAGCTGATTGCCGTCCTTATCGGAGTCAACAGGCTCGTCAAAGTGGATATCGTTGGCAGACTTTTTTTGGGAGCGGAAGTGCATTAGTATCTCGTTCTCCACGCACCTGCTCCCATAGGTGGCGAAGCGACAGCCTTTCTTGTGGTCAAATGTTGACACAGCTTTTATTAGACCGATAGTGCCGATAGAGATAAGATCCTCCTGATCTGTGGAATTTGAATAATACTTTTTTATAATGTGTGCCACAAGGCGGAGATTGTGTTCGATAAGCTTATCCTTTGCCGCCTTGTCACCCTGCGCCATTCTCTCAAAACACTCACGCTCCTCCTTCGCTGAAAGCGGTTTTGGAAACACGCTGCGGCTGTCAAAATGCAGTGCGAAAAATAGAAAATTCCCCGTAAGCAGTTCAAACAGTGCTGAAAACATATTTGTCCCTCCTTATTTAAAGTATCGCTCATACGCTTTTTAATCATATGATTTTTAGGGATTGTACTATTCTGATTTTGTCATAAGGTCGCAAAATGTTTCTGATTTGTTAAATTTGCTGAAATATTGATTGTCTTGTTTGCTAAAATCACGAATATTATTAACGTTCTGTAAACAGACGGCATTTTACTTTTATCGTTAATCAAAGGGTGATATAATTATATCAGATAGGTATGTTTTTTGGGGGTGAGCGCTCATGGTAAGCATAAAAGGACGATCGGTATTCGGAAGCATTGCAAGAGGAAAGCTGACCTTTTATCATCGTGACGAATTTATCATCAACAAGATAAAAGTGTCCGACCCTGAACTTGAATACAAAAAATATGTCAAGGCGAAAAACGCTGCTCTTGTGGAGCTTGGTGAGCTTTATGACCGTGCAAGGTTAAGCGTTGGTGAAGGCGACGCTCAAATATTTGTGATACACCAAATGCTTATCACCGACGAGCAATACGACAGCAGTATTCGCACAAAGATACTTGACGAGCATTTCAATGCCGATTATGCGGTTGCAAGCACTTCAAGAAGCTTTGCGGAGATGCTGGCACAAATGGACAGCGAATATATGCAAAGCAGAGCGGCTGACGTCAAGGACGTTTCAAACAGACTTTTAAGACACATTTTAAACTGTGCCGACAAGCTTCCCATACTTAAAGAGAATGCCATTATATGCACTGGTGACCTTATGCCCTCAGAAACCCTGCTCATGGACAAGACAAAGATTAAGGGCTTCTGCACAAGGTCCGGTTCTGTGAACTCCCATACTGCGATACTTGCGAAAAATCTTGGCATACCTGCCATTGTGAACGTTGGAGCGGAGCTTTCTGACGAATACGAGGGCAAGGAGGCCGTCCTTGACGGCTACAGCGGAACGCTTTACATAGAGCCTGATGAGCATACTCTCAGACAGCTTGAATACAAGGAAGCCGTTGAGGGCAGGAAAAAGGAACTTCTCACAAGGCTCAAAGGAAGAAAAAACATCACTCGTGACGGACATGAGATAAAGATATATGCAAATATACTCAACTCTGAGGAGCTTGAATCGGCGGTAAAAAACGATGCAGGAGGGATAGGTCTTTTCAGAACGGAGTTTATGTGCTTTGACAGGCCTGCTTTTCCTGACGAGGATTTTCAGTTTTACACTTACCGCAAGGCATTGGAGGCAATGGAGGGTAAAGAGGTCATAATAGGCACTTATGATATAGGTGCAGACAAGATACCTGATTGTGCAGACATGAGTGCTGAGAGAAATCCCTCTATGGGCTGTAGAGGCATACGATTTTGTCTTGAAAGAGAAAGCATATTCAAAACACAGCTAAGGGCGTTATACAGAGCGTCTGTTTATGGACAGCTTTCAATACTTCTGCCTATGGTCATAGACGTGAGCGAGATACTGAGGGTGAAAGAGCTTATCGTGCAGGTCAAGGCAGAGCTTATAAAAGAGGGCAGAAAATTTGCCGACAATGTTAAGCTCGGGGCAATGATAGAGACCCCTGCGGCGGTGATGACAAGCGATATCATTGCCAAAGAGGTGGACTTTTTCAACATTGGCACTAACGACCTTGAACAGTTCACCTTTGCACTTGACAGGCAGAACCCATGTTATGACAGGGTGTCCCCGAAAAATCACAGGGCACTGCTTAGAATGATAAAAATGGTTTGCGACAACGCACATTCAAACGGCATAAAAGCAGGCATTTGCGGTGAGATAGCAGGCGACCCAACGCTCACAGAGATATTTCTGGAGCTTGATGTGGATATGCTGTCGGTAGTTCCGTCAAGGATACTGCCACTGAGAAAGGCGGTAAGGAGCATAAGTCTTAAAGACCCGAAAAAGGCAGAGAATGACCTGAAGCTGTTTTTATAAAAAGGATAATTTTCCTCATTCCATATAGACGGTGGGATACGTTATCGTGCGTGTTCCACCGCCTTTTTGCTTTGCTTGCAAATAAGCTAATAAGGAGAGCGAACTGTTCACCACTACAGATATTTAAACAAAGAATGTATTTTATCTTATGGTCTGTATGGTTGTCTTATGAAAATCTTAAGCGTTTCTTAAACCGGTTGACAGTTGGAAAGGGCTATGATAAACTTATATACGTTGACGGGAAAACCGTGAAAAAGAAAGAACACAAGGAGGATAAACTTTGAAACTAAGAAACATAAACAGAGGTCTGGTTCTTGGCGGTGTGCTTGCGCTGGGCGTCGTATGCTACACAGCGTATGATAACAACCAGTTCAAGACTTCCAAGCCTGAGATAGAACAGACCATGAGGGATTATATCGCAGACTTGACAAGTGCAAACGTTGGAAGCAGTGATAAGTTAAAAAGTCAGCTTACAGATTTTGTGAATAAGAATTATACTGACTACACTACATCTGACAATGAGTACGCTTCGTCAAAGTCAGGACTTCTGGACGAAATAAACCAGGCTGAAGTTGCAACGCAGGGGGGAGATATCACCTCGGCTGAGTATGACATAAAAGAGATGTCAATAAACAAGAGCGGAGCCGACGGAGCAAAGGTCACTATGATATACAATGTGTGCTATGACGTATCAAAGGGCGACCCAACTTTTCTCACAACCAACGGCATAAGCACCATGACAAGCGGTAACTACACAAATTCCGACAACTATGAGCCTAGCACATCTTCATACAAGGCGATTTTCAGTTATGAAAATGCTGAATTTTATCTTTTGCGTACCTCTGACGGCTGGAAGATAGCAACGTCCAGCGACTACGGATATGGCGAGGATTACAGCTTTGATGATAACAACAGTGACAGCGTGGCTGATGAAAGCAAGGCTGAGTCTGAGATAGTTCCGGACAGCAGTGCAGAAAATACCGACAGCGAGGGGGCAGACAGCGTTGAGTAATACTATTCTAAAGATAAAGGGGCTTAACAAGACCCTTGGCAAAAAGCAGATACTTCACAGCATAGATATGGAGTGTTACAGTGGCGAGGTCTACGGCTTTCTCGGTCCTAACGGTGCAGGAAAGACCACAACTATAAAGATAGCAGTGGGACTTTTACAGCTTGACGAGGGGGAGATATCCATTAACGGAAAGGATATCAGAAAAGACTTTGAGGGCGCAATGGCGAACGTTGGAGGCATTGTTGAAAACCCTGAGATGTACAAGTATCTTTCGGGCATGGAAAACCTACGTCAGTATGCAAGAATGAGAGAGGGAGTAACTGAAGAGCGTATCAAAGAGGTGGTGGAGCTTGTAAGGCTTTCAAACCGCATTAATGACAAGGTGTCGAAATACTCTCTGGGTATGCGTCAGCGTCTTGGCGTTGCGCAGGCTATCCTTCACAGACCAAAGCTTCTTATCCTTGACGAGCCTACAAACGGTCTTGACCCGCAGGGCATAAAGGAGCTTCGTGATATACTCAAAGAGCTTGCTCACAAGGAAGGCACTTGCGTTGTGGTATCGTCACATCTCATGAGCGAAATGGAAATGATGTGCGACAGAGTGGGCATTATCGCAAACGGAAAAATGATAGGCTCATACACAATGGAGGAGCTTATCTCACAGTCTGACAGCTCAATTGCTGAATATGTACTTGAAGTTGACGACCCGCAAAAGGCTATGAGTCTTATAATGCTCGCAGACGAGGGCAAGCGTATCGACAAGGAAACAGGTGCAGTTGTCCTTTCTATCCCTGCGGAGATAGAGAAGAAAAAGATAGCGTCGGTGAACAAGACGCTTATCGAGGGCGGAGTTTCACTTTACACTGTTCACCGCAGAGAGAACAAGAAGCTTGAGGACGTATTCATCGAGCTTACAGGAGGAAAGGAAGGGGGCGTACAGATTGGCTAGATTTTTCAGACTTGTGAAAAACGAGTACATAAAGGTTTTCAAAAAGCTATCAACAAAAATAATGATCGTGCTTATAATAATATGTGCGCTTGGACTTTCAGGCATTGCACTTTTTGCAAAGCACAATATGGAGAGCAATAACTATTCAAGCTATGACGCAACTGGTGATTATCAGCAAACCATAGATTGGCTAAAAAACACAAACGGCGACCCTAACGAGATCGCAATGTGGCAGTATCTTATAGACAACGATATCGACAGCGATGATTGGAGATATGATGTACTGTCAGCCGTGTTCGCAAACGGCACTGGTGATATGTCAGGAATAAAGAAGTATCTTGACGACAACGATTGGCGTGGCTTCTGTCAATACAGGCTGGATAATGACATACTCACAGAGGGCGAAAAGTGGGAATATCAATACAGGTTGGACAAGGATATTTCCTTTGACAAGTCAAACGAGAAGAAAAACGATCTTATCATGACAGTTGCAAACGCAAAAAACACCATTGCGACCATGGGCGACGCAAAGTCTGACGGACAGAACAGCAGAGCAAAGCTGGAGGATAATATAAAACTTGCACTCTATCAGCTTGACAATGATAAGCTCGACAACACAGCAAACCAAATGACGCTGTTTGAAACAAGCGAGCCTGAGCAGATAACATTCTGGACAGTGTTCCTCACAAGCACTTCCCTTGTAACGGTAGTCGCACTGCTTGCTATCGTTATCGCAGGCGGCATTGTATCCTCTGAATTTTCACAGGGAACTGTCAAGTTTCTGCTTATAAACCCTGTTAAACGCTGGAAGATACTGATGTCAAAATACTTCACTGTCATCACAGTAGGTTACATAATGCTTTGCATACTTTTCGTTGTGATGATACCTATTACAGGGCTTATGCTCGGCTTTGACGGCTTCTCAACGCCTTATATCTATGTAAGCGGCGGCGATGTAAAGGAAATGCCTACACTGCTTTATGCGGCAGAGCAATATCTGATGAAAAGCGTTGAAATGGTGGTAATGTCAACACTGGCGTTTGCTATCTCGTCACTTGTAAGAAGCACAGCCCTTGCTATCGGCGTCAGCGTATTCACAATGTGCATAGGCTCAACGGTCACACAGCTTTTGGGTCAGCTTGGACAGGATTGGGCAAGATTCCTTGTGTTCGCAAACACAGACCTTGCTTCTATCTCAAAGGGCTACTCAATATTTGCTCAGCACAGCGTGACCTTTGCCGTAGGCGTTCTTATAGCACACATGGTGGTGTTCCTACTCACCGCATGGGACGGCTTTACAAAGCGTTCTGTATAAAACAGAATAAAAACATCAAACGGGCGGAGAAATTTCGCTCGTTTTTTGTTGCTGAAAAGGGTAAACAAATGAACAGATTATCATATAAACATAAGATTGACAAGGGTGAATAAATATTGTATAATAGTCGAGTTGATACAGAGATCGTTTTAATGGATATTTTACAGGAGATAGATATATGTTTGAAACTTTAGTTGACGTTTTTCTTGACGCATTAATAGACAGCCTTAAGATCCTGCCTTTTCTGTTCGGAGTTTATCTGCTTATAGAGTATATAGAGCATCGTTCTGCCGACAAGCTTGGAAAGGCTCTTAGAAAAATGGGACCTTTTGGTGCGATAGGAGGAAGCATACTTGGAGCAGTGCCCCAGTGCGGATTTTCCGTTGTGGCTTCCAACCTTTACTCAGGCAGGCTCATCACAATGGGAACTCTCATTTCGGTATACCTTGCCACAAGCGACGAGGCAATACCAATGATGATAGCAAACCCTGCATTTGCCGGCAAGCTTTGGCAGCTTATTCTTATAAAGGTAGCTGTGGCTATAATAGCAGGTGTGCTTGTTGACCTTATCTTAAAGCTTATGGGCAAAAAGCAGGACGAAGAGCCTTTCAAGGAGATATGCGAGGACTGCGACTGCGAACACCACAGTATTTTACACTCGGCACTTCACCACACTGTAAGCATAATACTTTTTATATTTGCGGTAAACCTTATTCTCGGTGCGGTAATGGAGTTTGCAGGAGAGGACACAGTAAAGACCCTGCTTATGTCTGACAGCATAGTTCAGCCGTTCATAGCAGGAATAATAGGCTTTATCCCGAACTGTGCGGCTTCTGTTGTTCTCACTCAGCTTTATATCGAGGGCGTTGTGAGCTTCGGCTCGCTTATCGCAGGACTTTGCACAGGAGCAGGAGTGGGACTTCTGGTGCTTTTCAAGACCAACAAGCACAACATGAAAGAGAATTTCGCCATAATGGGAATACTTTATGTTTTCGGTGTGGCAGCAGGCTTTGTGGCAAGTCTGTTCTAAAATATGACAGACAGATAAAAGGAGCAATTCGCAATGAACTGCTCCTTTTTGTTTGCAAAAAATCTTCGTATGTATAGTGGGCTGTGATAGGCGGGCGACCCAAGGTTGCCCCTACACTACATCATATCCTCAATAAGATAAGGCAGGCTTATGCGGAAGCAAACGCCGCCTTTTTTCATATCGTTTTCTACCTCTATGCTTCCCTCGGAAAGCTCGATTATCCTTTTTACAAGTGCCAGTCCAAGACCGTTGCCCTCTGTTGCACGGGAGCGGTCGCCCTGATAGAACTTATCAAATATCTTCGCCTTTACGTCAGGGGCTATAGACGGACCGTTGTCCCATATCTCCGCCGAAATATTCTTCTCGTTGCGGAAAAGCTTCACGCTTATCTTTCCGCCCTCCGGGGTGAACTTGATAGCGTTGTTGATGATATTCTGCCATATCTGCGCCATAAGCTCCTCACTGCCCACATACATGATATCCTCAAGGTCGATATCAAGGTCGATTTTTTTCTTCGACCACTCAGGTTCAAGCACAAGAAGTATTTTTCTTATCTGCTCGTCAAGAGAAAATCTTGTCTTTTTGCCCACTGTTTTCTGATTTTCAAGCTTTGTGAGCCTCAAAATATTTGACGAAAGCTTTGAAAGCCGTGATGTTTCGTCGATTATTATCTGCGTGTATTCCTCACGCTCCTGCTCGGTTATATCGTCAGATTGCAGAAGCTTTGCAAAGCCCTGTATGGAAGCCAGAGGCGTTTTGAACTCGTGGGAAACGTTTGAGATAAAGTCACCTCTCAGCGTTTCCGTACCTGCAAGCTCCTCAGCCATTTTGTTAAAGTTCTGCGCAAGTATGCTGTATTCAGGATCAGACGGCTCTCTTACTCTTACCTTAAAATTGCCCTTTGCTATCTCAGCCGCCGCCGCACTAAGATCTCGTATAGGCTGTATAATGCTTCGGCTCATGAACGCTGTTATAATAGTACCGATAACGATACAGACCATAAAAGCTATGATGACAACAAGGTTTACTACCCAGTAAACGCTGTCGCTTGAAAAGCTGTCTATGATAACGAACTTATCATAGACCTGAGAGATTATAGTTGCATTAGGCACAACGCCCTCTGAGGACACATAATATCCCTTATGCACGATATCTGCAAAATGGTCGTGTACTCTTGAATCGTTTTTATCCACCACTGACAGACTATAGGCTGAATTGTTCACAATGGAAACTATCTCGTCCACAGTGAAGCCGCCCTTTTCTTCAAGCTGATCCATTGCCATGGAAAGCTCCACCAACTGCTGTTCGGCATTGCTTTTCATTACAGGGCTGCACACCATTACAAGCACTGACACCGATATAGAAGCCGACACCAGCATCACAAAGAAAAACATAAGAGTCAGCTTGAACTGCAAACTTGTTTTATTTTTGGCCTTTTTCTTATCCAAACCCCTCACCCCTCAAGCTTATCCCTCACTGCTTTTTCACAGCCTTATAGCCAAGTCCACGAACCGTGACAATATCGAATGACTCACAGCTTCCGTAACGCTCTCTCAGCCTTTTAACGTGAACGTCAACAGTACGCTCGTCAACGTCCTTATCCATGCCCCAAAGCTCGTCAAGGAGCTGGCGGCGTGTGAATATCTTGTCAGGGTAGCTGAGCAGTTTAAAAAGCAGTTTGAACTCCATTTGCGGTATAGTTTCCGCCGCTCCGCCGTCAACCGCCACGCTCATAGCGTCATAATCAAGCACGCAGTTTCCCACAGTAAGAGAATGTTCCGACGCCATTTTTGAACGCCTTAAAAGCGCACCCACACGGAGTATCATCTCATTTATATCAATAGGCTTTACCATATAATCGTCTGTGCCGGCAGAAAAGCCCTCCTGCTTGTCCTCGAAGGTCTCCTTTGCGGTGACCATAAGTATAGGCAAGTTGAAATCAGCCTTTCTGAGCTGTCTTGTAAGCTCATAGCCGTCCATATTCGGCATCATTATATCTGAAATTATAAGGTCTATATTCGTTTTTTCAAGAACGTCCAAAGCCTCCAGACCGTCATTTGCAAGAAAAGTCACATAGCCATGCTGTTTAAGTGCGGCAGACATGAGCTTTCTAAGGCTTGCGTCGTCCTCCACCACAAGTATCTGAAACATAAAATATCCTCCCTCGTAAAAAAATTCCCCAATAATGACATTATAGCTTATAATTGTGAACTGGTGATTAACATTTATTTTTTTCAAAAAACTCTCCGAAATCCCCTGAAAATTCATATTCGGTTCACACAGAACTGGTATTATATAATCACAGCAGAAGAAACAAAAAAAGCTTTGGTAATTGGTAAAACTTAAAGTCAGGTTTTTGTCTTCTTTCCCTCTGCGATTCCCCAAGTCGCTGATACATTTCCTCGTCTTTAGGTTTTACCAAATACCAAAGAATCCCTTTCATAATTCTATAAAAAATTAATGCTCATTTCAGCCGATGGAAGTGGGTATTAATTTTTTTTATTGCTCTTTTAAGACAAGATACGACAAAAAACCGCAGAAGCCATATAAAATGACCTCTGCGGATATTTTTTTACCTTTATTAGCCGTTAGCTGCAAAGCTTTTCACGAAGCTCAGCCGCCTTTCCAAGAAGCGCACAGATGTAGCTGTCCACATCAGGCTTTGCAAATCCACCAAGCGCTGAGCCTTTAAGCTTTCGCTGACCTGTTTCTCCGGGGATAACAAAGTTATCACCGTTCTTTTTCTTTTCGATAGCCGACTCCAGCATATAGATCTCGCTGGTTATGGTGTCGATATATTTTAATGTATCAAGCTTATCATAGCCGCCAAAAAAACACGTTTTCAGACTATCCATTATTCTTCCCCCTGCCTTACTGCTGTTTTGTACAGCAATTGTTATCAAAGCCTACAATCTTTATTTGATTTAATTATATCACAAATACTTAGCTTTGTCAATAGGTTTGAAAATGAATGTTCACATTTAAGTAATTTTATATGAATTTTCGTGGCGTTTTATGTTGAATAATTATAGATATAAAAAACGCAGCCCTTGCAGACTGCGTTTTTAAATTATATAAGTCTTTTGATTATAGTGATGTTGTTGTATCTTGAAAAATACTCAACATTTGAAATAACGATACCAGTGGCAGTGTTCTGGGCGTGTACCATTTTGCCGTCGCCGATATAGATAGCAACGTGGTAAATGCTCGAGATCGATGCTCCGCCAAAGAAGATAACGTCGCCCTTCTTCATGTTGTTATATGAAACTGTAGTGCCGTATAAAGCCTGCGAAGCCGCATAGTGCGGAAGATTTATTCCCACCTGTGCGAACGAGAGCATCACAAGACCCGAACAATCCGTTGCACCAAACTGTGAACCGCCCCATACATACGCTCCGCCCACCATGCTTTTGGCATATGAAACAACAGTGTCTATTTTAGAACTGCTTGAATAATCAGGCTTAGGTGCAGGCGCTGCTGTTGTTGTGGTAGTGGTCTTTTTGCTTGTTTCAGGCTTTGGCTTAGCTGTTTCCTGCGGAGTTGTGGTAGTCTGAACCGTAGTTTCGTCAGGCTTTTCCGTCTGAGCCGGCTTCTTCGTGGTAGTGGTCTTTTCACCGCTGTTGCCACTCTTTTTGGTGGTGGTAGTCTTTTTCTTGGTGGTGGTCGCAGTCGTGGTGGTATTCGCCTTTGAGGACACCTCCGCATACTTATTGTCCACCTGATGTGACTTATTTTCAAGGTCGCTCTTATCGTTCTTTATCTGCTCGATAAGCTTGCCCGACTCCTGCTCCATTTTCAGAAGCTCTGCCTGCTCGCCCGCCAAAGTTTTCTGCTCCTTGGCATATTCCTCAGCCTTTGCTTTGAGCTGTTTTATCTGCTCATCAAGCTCCGCCTTGGTCTTTTCAAGCTTTTTATACTGATCCAAAAGCTCGTTAAGCTCGTCATTATCGTGCTTTGCAACTCTCGTCACAAGCTCTATCCTCATAAGAATGTCATAAAAATCAGATGAATTTATCAGCACGTTCGTGTACGAATCTGCTCCGCCTGCAACATACATTGCACGAATACGCTCCATAAAATCGTCCTTGCCCTCGTTTATTGCAGTTTCCTGCAAGTCAAGGCTGTGCTGAGTGTCAAGCTGTTTGCCGTCAAGCTCTGCCATTTGATCTTCAAGCTCAGAGGAATATTTCTCTGAATTTGCTATCTTTTTCTGTATGGACTTATATTTTTTCTTTATAGCCTCAAGGTTGTCCTGCTCGTCAGCAAGCTTTTTGTCAGCGTCAGCTATCTGCTTATCAAGCTCCTGCTGTTGCTTTTTCAGCTCTTCAAGCTGACTGCTGTATGTATCGTTATCCGCCAAAGCGATATCACTTACGCTTCCGTCAGAAAAACCAAAGGCGGCAAAAGCTATGCACAGAGCCATACAGCCTGCGGCTATTCTTTTCATGGGGTAAATTTTTTTCATAATATCAGTTCTCCAAAATATGAGCGTATTATATATTTCTCACGCTGTAACGTTTATGTAGTCCCTTTAATTATAACGCAAAACCCCGTTCTTGTCAAGAAACCAACCGCTAAAAGCCGTATTTTCGGCATTTTAAGACAATTCGCCACACATATTTTGTGCGTTATTGCACCTATTCTCCTCCGAACATCTTACCCAAGGTCTTTCCTATAAGCTCGCCTGTATACTGTGCCTGAGTGATAGAATTGCCGTGGCTTCCCACCTCTATAAGAAGCGAGCCGGTGGTCAAGTCCTGATTATAGTGGCGATAGTCGAAAAGAACAGGCCGTGTAAGCCCCTGCCAATCGCTCTCCAAAGCCGACTGCAAAGCACAGGCAAAGTGAAAATTCTTCATATAGTCAGGCATACCCATAGTGCCGTCATCACAGCCTGATATTATCATAAGCTGAGCCGCTTCCCTGCCCTCTATCTCCGCCACAGGCGCGAGCCTTGTGCCGTCCTCACGCTCTATGCCGTCACGGTGAACGTCAAGACATACCTTTATAGAGGGGTACTCCTCCAATATCTGCTTTACCGCCATTCGGCTTGAATCGTAAGAGCCGTCATAGCTGGGATAATCATGCACAAGTGTATCGTGGATATACGCAACGCCTGCTTTGT
>OLIW01001624.1_pt1 | contig 19492 bp, 15 predicted proteins | sample 1601321 | NCBI WGS metagenome assembly OLIW01 (sample SAMEA2452114, study PRJEB22498) | human gut metagenome
AAGTATTATAATGTTGTCTAATGCTTATTTTTTTTAGTTGATGATGCTATAATTTTTTTATGCAAGAAAGAAAATATGTTTGTATTGATTTAAAATCATTTTATGCTTCTGTTGAATGTGTTGAAAGAAATTTAAATCCTTTGACTACTAATTTGGTGGTTGCTGATATTTCAAGAACGGAGAAAACAATTTGTCTAGCGGTTTCTCCTTCTTTAAAATCATTTGGAATTAAAGGTAGACCACGTTTATTTGAGGTTAATCAAAAAGTTAAAGAAATTAATTATAATAGAAAAAAAAGAATTTTAAATAAAGAGTTTATTAAAAAATCTTATAGTTTAAATGAATTATTTGAGCACGATGATTATGAATTAGATTTTGTTATTGCTCGACCTCAAATGGCTAAGTATATTGAAATTAGTACAAAGATATATAATATTTATTTAAAATATATTGCACCAGAAGATATTCATGTTTATTCCATTGATGAAGTATTTATTGATATTAGTAAATATTTAAAATTATGGAAAATGACTCCACATGAGTTAACTTTAACTTTAATAAAAGATGTTTTAGCTAATACAGGGATTACTGCAACTGCAGGAATTGGTAGTAATATGTTTTTAGCTAAAGTTGCGATGGATATTGTGGCTAAGCATATTCCTCCTGATAGTGATGGAGTAAGAATTGCTGAACTTGATGAATTATTATATCGAAAAAAATTATGGAATCATACACCTTTAACTGATTTTTGGAGAGTTGGTCGAGGCTATGAAGCAAGATTAAATAAATTAGGTTTATATACAATGGGTGATATTGCAAGGTGTTCATTAGGTAATAATAATGATTATTATAATGAAGATTTATTGTATAAAGAATTTGGGGTTAATGCAGAACTTTTAATTGATCATGCTTGGGGATATGAAGTGACTACAATGGAGGATATTAAATCTTATAAACCTAGTAATAATTCGCTTAGTACAGGGCAAGTTTTACAATGTGGATATGATTACGATAAAGCAAGATTAATTGTTAAAGAAATGGTTGATCTATTAGCTTTAGATTTAGTAAAAAACAATGTTTTAACTAATTATATTTCTCTTTATATTGGTTATGATGCAGATAGTCTAAAAGATGAAAATATATTAAAAAATTATCATGGTGAATATGTTTTAGATCATTATAATAGAAAAGTTCCTAAGCCAACTCATGGAGGAGTTAAATTATCTAGTTATACTTTTTCTTCTAAAGTTTTAACTGAAAATGCCATTTATATTTTTGAAAAGATTGTTAATCCATTATTGCTTGTTAGAAGAATTAATATTAGTGTTAGTGTTTTTAATGAAAATATGGTTAGTAATAATAAAGAATATGAGCAAATGAATTTATTTACTGATTATAATGAAATAAAAAAGAAAGAAGAATTAGAAAAGAAAAAATTGAATAAAGAAAAGAAAGTTCAAAAAACAATTTTAAGTATAAAAAGTAAGTATGGTAAAAATGCAATTTTAAAAGGTATGAATTTATCTTCTGGCTCGACCACTAAAGAAAGAAATGAACAAATTGGAGGACATAAGGCATGAAAAATTATGATGATATTATAAATTTGCCTCATCATGTTTCTAAAAATCATCCTCAAATGTCTAGATATAATAGAGCGGCTCAATTTGCCCCTTTTTCGGCTTTAACTGGATATGAAGAATCTATAAATGAAGCGGGGAGATATGTTACAAATAAAATTGAATTAGATGATTCAAATAAAGAAGAAATTAATTTTAAATTAAATATCTTGAACAATTTAATTAATCAAAGAAATCAAGTAACATTCATTTTCTTTTCAAAAGACAAGTTAAAAAATGGTGGAAGTTATAAAACTATTAAAGGTATTTTAAAAAAATATGATGAAATTAATAATTTAATTATTTTAGAAGATAAAACAAAAATATATATTGATGATATTTTTTCTATTAAATCACCTATTTTTGATAATTATTAATTAAGTATATTGAAATTATTTATAAATATAAGGTAAATAAATATTTTAAAAATGATATAAAGGAATAGAGTAAAAAAGTTGATTGCCTTTTAATTATGACAATCAACTTTTGTACTAATTTATCATTTCGTTTGTGACTAATTTGTCATAAGGAACAGAAATATTATTATCTAGTTCACCAGCTTCTTTAACTATATCAATAAGTTTGGTAAAGTTTTCTTTTGTAAAACCTAATTTACTTGGCCATGCTTCAATGGATTTATAATTATTAATAACTGAGGCAATTTCATTTTCATTTGAACTTGTAAAACTTGGTTTTAAATATTCAATTACTTTACTTGTATCATTATTATTAATATAATCTAATCCTTTTTTTATCGCGGAAGTAAATTTTTTTAATTTATCTTTGTTGTTTTCAAAATATGATTTTACTGATGAAAAACAAGTATAAGGAACTACACCTGAATCTTTACCAATAGACGAAACAATGTATCCTTTATTTGAGGCTTGTATTTGTGATGCGGTCGGTTCAAAAGCTGTTACATAATCTGATTCACCTGCGACAAAAACTCCAGAAGTAGCATCAAAAGAGACATCCACTCTAATGTTAACATCAGCATTTTTATCTTTACCGTTTTGAGTTATTGTTAATCCATTCTTTTTTAAGACATGTTCAAGAGTCATCTCAGGTATTCCACCTTTTCGACCTCCAATAATAGTCTTACCTTTTAACATCGAATAATCGAAATTGTCTATTTTTTCTCGTCCTAGTAAGAATGAACCATCTTTTTGTGTTAATTGGGCAAAATTAATCGCGTAATTTTCTTGACCATTATTATAAACATATACTGTTGCTTCTGGTCCTATTAGGGTTAAACGATGGAATGGATTTTATAAAATTGCTTTAATTTCATCTTCTATTTTTATTAAAGGTATTAATTTTGATATTAACAATATAAAAATTTATAATGATGAATTGTTTGGTCTATAGGTGATTTTAAAAATTAATTATTAAATGTTTGACTGTCTTGTTAGATTAAAAACTTTATAAGTCTTATTAAAAATCTTTGCAAAGAAAAAAATGCGATATTATGTTTATTGATAAAGAATCGTCCACTCAATCGTCCATTCGTCCACTTTATTCGACCATTCTACCACTTAATCGTCCACTATTTGTCCACTTTTATAAGGATTCTACCACTAATCGACCGCTATTCGACCATTCGACCACTTTTATTAGAATCAACCGCTAATTAATCAATTCATTAATTAGTAAGTTAATTTCATTAAAATTTTAAAGTGACATTTTTGCTTTTTTATAGTGACATTTATAGTGACATTTTCAAATAAAACTTAATACAATTTTTATTGTGTTTTCATAAATTTTAAATTATTTTTTTAGTTTCAATATTCTAATTTTTTTTAATATTTATTTGATTATATCAAAGTAGACTTACCTAATGTTAGTATATTTTTTGGTATACTTTTTGGTATACTTTTTGGTATACTTTTGCATTTAATTATAAAGTTGAAAAAAAGAAAATAAATAATTTGTTTAAAATAAAACAATTTAAAAACGCCTAATTTTAGCCATTATTAGCATAAATATTAATTGAAATAAATAATAGAGTATTTAAATTAACTTGTTAATATTGCTTACTTAACATTTTATAGTAATAAGGACTAGATGGTTTTAATTTTTTTACTAAAAAATGAAACTATTACTTTTGTGTAATATTAGTTTTTTTTATAAGTTTGATAATTAATTTGTTGATCATTTAATGTGCTTAAAAAATATTTTTAAAGTGACATTTTATAAAAATTTAATATTAATATTTAGTAAATATAAATGGTGGTAAAGTTTTATAAAATTTTCAATATTATTTGTGCCCTAAATATGCTTCGTTTTTATCAGCATTAGCTTCTTGATTATATTCTTCTGATATAAATTCTAATGCTTTACTTGTTACAGGGTGTGAAAATTGATAATATTCTTTGTACTTTTTAAATTCTTCACTTAAAGAAAATTCTAATGAACCATCATTTACATTTCTTACACCTCTTTTGTTTGTATATCCAGCATAAAAGATACTAGATACTTCATCTTTAGATTCAAAATCTTCTTTAGCAATATCTTCTAAAATATCAGCAACTTCTTTTATAGTCCAAATGTTATCAGTAATTTGCTTAGGACAAGTTACTAAAGTATTGATAATTGCATGCTTTAATAAAATTTTTGTTTCTGTATTTTTGTTCTTACTGACATATAAAACTCCATCAACCCATGCTTTAATATTATCTCTTTTTTGCGTTATATATCCGCTAGGTATATAACATACTCTACCAAATGAAACTATAGCATCAAATAATAATTGGTTGCTTAAACTATTTGATGGTAAAGAATCTTTTTGTTTATCTAATTGAATTAGTAAGCTTCCTAATTGATCTGGATGATCCCAAAAGTATTTTTTAATTCCCATTGGATAGTCTTCAATTCCATTTTTCAAAATAGGGAGTAATTTAAATTCACATAAAGATAATTCATCTGTGTAATATTTTTGATCTAAGTTTTTTACAAAAGTTTGAATAGAATCAATTTCGTTATAAATCAATTTCTTTTTTGAATTAATATTAATGTTATCAGAAATAGCATTTAACAGTCTTAAGCTATGTTTATAATCGATTTCAATAATATATGAGCACGCACCTATAAGTTTTTCTGGTGCAAATGTAATAAATTTTTCAAATAAATATTCAAAGTCAATTTTATTATTATGGTCAAAATACTGATTTTCCCAATATTCTTGTTCATTTTTATTACCATCTATCCATTTATATATTTTTTAGAAAAAGGTAAATTTTGTATAACAATTTTATTAGTACCATACATTTCTAATACTTCATCAATTTCTTGCTCATTCATATATTTCATATACAATCTAAGACCAGTACTTAATTTATTATCTAATATAAATTTAAAATCTCTTAAATGGTTATCTGAAATATCATATATTAAAGGCCAAATTAAAAAGCTATTATCAAGGCAATCTTTGATAATTTTTTCGATTATCGATTGGCCATTTTTGTTAATTAATTCATTTAATGTATCTTTTTTTTCATGCTCACGTAGTTGAATTGTTTTTTCGTACCAATTTAATTCTTCAACCAACGGAGGATCTAGTAAAGGATAATTATCATCAATAAGAATATATTTTTGTAAAATATAATTATCAAGTGGTTTTATTTTTTTTAAAAAATCATCAAATGTAGGTATATAAATTTTTAAATCTTTCCAGTTTTCAAATTTTAATATTTTTTCCCTTGTTCTAAGGACTTCACGATATGCTTTAGCTTTAATTTCATCATCTGACTTACATAACTTATCTTCTAAAACACACAATTGTTCTTTAAATTCTTTTGTTGGCATGTGATGAATTTTTTTTAAATGATCAATCAACATTTTAACCAGTTCATTAGTGTCATTTTGATTTTCAACTAACCAATTAAATGTTTTGCTTTTCATATCAAATATTTCTTGATAAGTTACTTCTATTTTTTTCATATCATAATTTCTATACGAATGAGAAGTTCCAATCATTATAGAATCATTTTCCATATTATTTAATTGGTCTATAATTTTTAAAGTTTTTGTTTTTTCTTTCTTTTCAATATAATTGAAAAAGAAATCGATTTTTTTTGAAAAAGGTATGGAAATTAACCCAGCCATAGTCGCAAGAGGCGATAAATATCTAATAACGAAATCAAACAATATCTTATCGTCAAATAAATAATAAAAATCTAGTAAAATTTCAAAACCGATTAAAGCATAATTTTCATTTTTCAAAACAATTTCTAATGACCATAAAATACAATTAATAAAATTATTATTTGTAAATGCATTTTTGGGTTTTGTATTAATAAGGTTTGATAAATTATCTTTATCATCTGTCATTAATTTTTGTAAAAAAGATATAAAAGAGCTTGGAGATAATTCACAAAGCTTTGTGAAATGTTGCGAAAGTGCTAATGTTTGATCATATTTTCCATATAAATTTTTAAATACATTTTCTACAAATGTGTCAAAATGTATTTGATTGTTTTTATTTTTTTCACTTAAAATTATAAAACCATCTAATATGTGGTCGATTAATCTATCTATTCTTTTATCATTAAATAAAGGTATATCATATTCTTTTTTGTATGTATTATTAATGTCTGACAATACATAACTCATTTTATCTTCAATATTTTTTAATTTTGTTGAAAAAATATCTATTTGTAAAAAATCAAAACATTCTTTTCTTGAACAGATTCTATAAATGTTGCCATATTTTAAAATTGGTGATTGATTCATTTCAGACCATAAATTAAGCTTTTCTGTATATGCATCTATATCATCCCCAACAAGTAATTTAAGAAAATCTATGTCTTCCATTTTATCCATATTAATTTCACCCATTAATAATAATGGAATTAATTCATTTTTATTGCAGTTTTTACTCCATAATGGAATTTTTATTGATGGAATCTTTGTTAATAACCTTCTCAATGCAAGAACATTATAATCTACTAAAAATGATATTTTTGATGCTTCACTTTCAGAATATCCTAATTTATTAACTTCTTTTACAAACTTATTTTGTTTAATCATATTTAATTTAATATCAACATCAAATAATATATCAAAGAAAATATAAATATTATTAAGACATAGTGCAAATCTATCATCTAGACAATTAAAATTAACTAATACAATTTTTCCTTTGCAAAATGCATTAACATAATTCATTGCTTGTTGACTATTTACAACAATTGCTTTTTCAATTAGACTGTTGTTTCCTGATGAAATTATTGATGCAATACAAAAAGAATATGCAAAATCTCTTCCATAATATTCTGATGAAATTGTAAATATTCTATTTTCTTTTATTTCAAGTAAATCTTTAATCAATTTTGTTGAATTGCTTTCATTGCCATTTGTGAAAATGTTAACGCTAAGATTTGGATTTGTTGCTTTTGAAATTCTATCCCATTCGTCTGAAACTAAATTAATATCATAATCATCTATTTTTTCACCATAATTTTGTAAGAACCAAATACAAATATTTATATGTTCTTCCATCCAACTAGTGATATCTATAGCATCAAGTATCAAAACATTTTTAAATATTTTTTCTTTCGTGTATTCATCACATTTTATTTGTTTTGTGTTTGAATTTAAGATGCTTGTTGTAATTGCAATATATGAATAATTTTCTTTATCTGTTATTGAAACATCTTCTTTTCTTTTGACGTAATCATCGTTTATTTTACTTAAACTTTTATAGCAATCTGTTTTTACTCCTATTTCAAAACAAATATTGCCTTGTGGAAGAAAACGATGAGGTGTAACATTATTTTTAACAATACCATCAAATCCAGGAACGAATATGTCATCATCTGATGGAAAACGTGTATATGTGTTTTGACCAATTGTTTCTTTTATTAATCTACGAATGAGTTTTGGAATAAAAGTTTCAGATAATTTTTTATTATTTTTAATTAAATCTAGAAAATGTTCACCGGTAATAATCATAATAAGCCTCCTATTTAAATTTTCTTGTATATTTGCAATTATTATTTGGATAGTTTTCACATCCATAAAAACTACCATATGGTCCATAGCGTTTGACTAGTAATCCACCACATCTAGGGCAATGATCTTTATCTACAATAAATTTTGAGCTTACTTTTTCTTTAGCAATAGTTTCTGATTCTTCTTCTTTTTTTGTATTTGTTGATTTTTCAATCATATGTTTATGCTTGATAGTAGACACAAGTATTATTATTCCAATAAGTAATAATCCAGCTATAAGATAAATCCACCATTGAAAACTAAACAACCATTTTATAAGTTTTGCTATCGCAATGCATATAATTGATAATATTAAGAAAACAATTACTCTTACAATCCAATGAACTCCGCTCATTACATCAGAATCATAAAATCCTAAAGCATCAAATATCATTCCTACATATCCGAAAGCCACTAAAAATGAAATTATACCAATAATAGCAAGAATAATTGAATCAACTGTTGAATTACCTGTAATTTCTATAAAATTAGAAATAAAATCTAAAAACCCATTCATTTACCTTTTCTCCTTTTTATTTATGTTAAAAAATTATTATAAACAGCATATCTTTTAAATTATTATTTTTTATAAAAATTTAGATTTTATTATGTAAATAATAATTTTAAATGAGCGTTTCTTTTAACTAAAAATATTTTACCATATAATAATGAAAAAATCCATGTACATGGATTATGAATTTGAATAATGGATTAATAAATATTTGTTTAGTTTATAATCCTAATGTTTCTTTAGTTATTCCTATTTCTTTATATATTTTTTCATTTAATCTTTTTGGGATTTTTATTTTTATACATAAATCTTCAATCCAATCAGGATTATTAATTTTATGAAGCTTAATTTTATAAAAATTTAAATTTGGAGAATAATCATGAATTTCATTACATAATATATCACCATCATAAAAGCTACTTCCACAATAAAACAATGCACCTTCTTGCTTTTTTAAACGCATATTTTTTTCTTCATTTGCATAATCATAAACAACCATAAAGCCACTATTTAACCATGAAGCAATGTCAGAACAAGTTTTATCAATTTCATAGTTATGTCTATTCCGATTTAGTTTAACAAATTCTTCATTTTTCAAAAGTAAAGAAGCTAACTCTTTATTAGTTAATTCTTTTTCATTCATTAAAGAAATTAAATTTATTGCAGTAGAACTAATCCAATTTATTTTATGTGGAGAATATAAACATATAAATAATGCACTATCCATGTTGTTTGTTTCTTTTTTTTTAATATTATAAACAGCAAAAAATAATGCAACTTTCAAATTAGATGTAAAATCAATGCTTCTAGTTACTAATCCATTATGCTGAGCAGATGCGATCAATTCATTTATTCCTAAATTGGCATTTTTTTCTATATTTTTATATTCATTTAGTATTTCTTCTTCACTTCTATTATCTCTTTTTAAAGGCCTATTAATACTTGGAGATAATGGCCAATTATAGTCGTTTTGACCTCTATAAAATAGATATAATTGATTTGAATCAAAATCACTATAGTTTCCATTATAAGTTTTTCTATTTTTGAAATTATTATGTCTATTAATAATATTATTTATTTCTTCACAAAAATTGTTATTTGCATTAAGTGTTTCTTCTATTAATAAACTCATATAGATATTCCTTTCATTAAAATTATAGCATAAATTGATTAGTATTTATTTAAATTAATATAGATATTAAATTTTAATTATATTTTTTATTTCTTTAATATTTATTTCTTCATAATCCCAATTAGATTTTGTTTTATTTAATTTTCGTTGAAAAACTTTTAAATTTTGTTCTTTAGCGATTTCTATTAATTGTTGCTTCCATGATTCTTCAATATTTTCACCTAGATAAATCGATTTTGCAAAATTAAAATCTATTAAATTAGAATTAGTATTTATTAGAGGAATACTAAATCTCCACTCTTGTTCTCCCATCCACTCTATATTTTTTGTATAAAATGATACAAATAGTGATTCACTTTCTTGACTAATTAAGTCATTTAGTGTTTCATTTCTTATTGCATATTCAAGGCATTCATCAAGTAATTTAGTTAATAATAAATCTTTTTTTTCACCATAATAAATAGGTAATAATTCAGGAAGTAAACTAGCTTCTCTTTGATTCTTTGGAATAATTTCATAACCGATACAAAAACCTTTACCATTATTAGCGTACATTGCCCATTGATGATTATTAGTATATGTTTCTGATAATGAGAACATTATAAAATTATTTTTTATATCATTAAATCCTAGGAATTTTTCAAATACATTAATTATATTTTTTTTTAATTCAGGATTAAATACTTTAATAAAAATTTCTTGTGTCTTAGTTGTTATTTGTCGAGCTTGTATGTCTCCAACTATTGGAGTTAAATGAGTAATCATTTTATTTGGATCAAAAGAATCATTATCTTTAAATACTGAATAATATACTTTTTTAACTGTATCAGGTTCTACAAATTTTTTTTGAGCACAAAACGAATCAATATACTGATTGATAAATCTTAAAGCAAATTTTAAAACATAATTATCAAAATTTTCATCTAAAATTTTCAAATCCTTTTTTAAATTGTATTGAGCAGTAACATCTATAGGATCATTCCATGTTGATGGATTAGAGAACCATGCTTTTTTGTTTCTTAGTGCTGAAATATTATTATCATTACATTCTCTATATTTATATAAATTGATTGGTATAATATTAGCTAAACAATTAATCCATTCTTTATAAAATAAATCCTTTTCTTCTTTAGGAATTAATTCCCATGTTCTTGCAGATTTATAATTTGCTTTTATGAATTCAAGTTTTTCTTCATTTGTCAAAATATCACCATCCATATAAAAATTATATCATGTTTTTATAATGAAGTTTATTAATTTGAATTAACCAAATCACGATTTATTAGTCAGGAGGTAATGACATGAAAAAGAAATTTAAAGATACACTAGATTATGTTCAACCATCAAAATATATTGTGAAGAGTGAGCAATATTCAAATAAGTTTTCAATTCCTGTTTTAACAGCTGGATCATCATTTATTCTAGGATATACCAATGAAACAGATGGAGTGTATATGGCTTCAAAGCATAATCCTATTATTCTTTTTGATGATTTTACTACTGCCATTCAATGGGTTGATTTTCCATTTAAAGTTAAATCAAGTGCGTGCAAAATTTTAATTCCTAAATTTAATGAGAATATTAAATATCTTTATTATGCAATCAAAGCAACAAAATTTGATAATTCTCAGCATAAAAGATATTGGATTTCTGAATTTAGCAATATTGAATATAATGATTTTGGAACTAAAAATAACGAAATTGTAAATCAATTAGATATAATTAATGAAAAAATTAATACTAAGAAAAAAGAACTATTATTATTTGATAAATTAATCAAATCACGATTTATCGAGATGTTTGGTGACAGATTTAGTTATAACAAAATTAAATTATCAAAAATATGTACACCGATAATCGGATTAACTTATAAACCAGAAAATGTTTCTGATGATGGAACGATTGTGCTAAGATCTGGAAATGTTCAAAATAATGAACTTCAAATCATTGACGATGTTATTAGAGTAACAAATGTAAAAATACCAGAAAACAAATTCATTCAAAATAACGATATCTTAATGTGCTCACGAAATGGTTCTGCAAAATTAGTTGGGAAATCATGCTTAATCAAACAATCACTAGAAACTATGACATTTGGTGCATTTATGATGGTTATCCGTAGTAAGTATCCTTATTTCTTGCAATCATTTTTTTGCAGTGAATATTTTAAAGATCAATTAACTGGAACTGCTACTGCTTCAGTTAATCAAATCACAACAAAAATGTTAAATAACTATGAAGTAATTGAGCCAACAATCAATGAAGAAAATGAATTTTCAAACTTTGTTAAGCAAGTCGACAAATTGAAATTTGTTGATTATTCTAAGTATTTTTTATGTGATATTTTTACATTATTTTCATCTACCATTGCGTACTCGAGTGTTGTATCTATCTTGGCGTGTCCTAACATTTTTTGTACTTGTTCTATAGGCATGCCTTTATCAATTGCTTTTGTTGCTAATGTGCGACGAAATTTATGTGGATGTATTTTTATATTTAGTTTCTTGCCAATTTTTCTTAAAGCTATTTCTATTCCGCTTATTTCTAACCTTTTAAATGGCTTAAATAAGCTAACAAATAAAGCTTTTTCATTATCTTTTCTTGATGATAGATATTGTTTAATTTCAAGTTTTGTACGAGCATCAAAATATACTTTTCTTTGTTTGTTACCTTTACCAATAACAATGCATTCTTTTGCTTCTAAATCCAAGTCGGATTTATTAAGCTTTACTATTTCTCCAACTCTCATGCCAGTAGAAAATAAAAAATCTATTATTACTAAATCTCTTAAGCAAGCAGTGTTTTGACGCATTAATTCAATCATTTCATCTGAATATGTTTCTTTTACTACTTTTCCAGTTTTTACTTTATGAATTCTTCTCATTGGACTTTTCAAAATATAATCCTCTGATTCTAACCATGCAAAAAATGATGAAATTACCCTTCTAACGTTATCAATTGTAATTTTTGATGCATTACTTTTCTGCTTATATTCTGACAAATATTTTCTAACATCTTCAGTTTCTATAACTAAATAATTTTTTGTTATATTTTTGAATGCGGATTTTAAAGTTGTTTGATAGTACTTAAGTGATCTTTCTGAGCAACCTTCAATTCTTTTTGAATCAATAAACAACTTTAAAGCATCATCATTTGATATAGGATTACCTTCGTCTATTTCTCTAATTTCAATTCTTTCAAAGCATTTTTCAATTACATTTTTTACAATAAGAACATCTTTTTTCCAAATATATGGTCTCATTGAATCAAGCATTTTTCCAATAAATTCGTTTTTTTGCATAATAAAACCTCCTATAAATTTTACTAAGGAGGCTTTAAATTTTTAGAATTAGTTTGTAATTTGTAAAGAAGTGTTAAATAAATTCACTAATCCAAACAATGGATCTAATTTGTTTTCAAATATTGCACTAATATCTTGATTACAAAATGGTTCAACATTTACTAAATCATCATTTGTTATGTTTCCGTTTCTTATTGCAAAATCAATAATCATGTTTATAAATTGACGTTGTTCTTTAGAAAAATCATTTTCGTTAATAAAGCTTGCACATTTTTTATCAATTATTTTTCTATCTAAGCCAATAATTTGCCTTATAAAAACTATTAAATCTCCATTGGAATTGAACAAGTAATCATCTTCTGGTCTTTTCAATTTATTTAATATGTCTTGAAGCTCTGTTAAGTCATTTTCATCCAATTGTTCTAAATTTAATATTTTTTTAACTGATTTTAATTCTCCGAAATGTTTGTGTAAATAAAATATAAATTTTTCTCTATAACTTCTAAAATCATCAAAATTATAAACACAATTTCTTTCTTTAGTTTCTATTTTATCATTAAAATTTGTGATTGTAACAAACACTTCATCTCCTGACAAATATTTCATAAGTGGAGATATTTCTTTTTTTAATAATTCAAGATGGAAAAAATCTAATGAATCATAATATTTTTCATCGGCAATCATTTTTAATAAATTATTTTTTTCAAATATTTCTGGAATACTTGCTTTTGTTAATAGAATGTTTGCGATTTTCATTAATTTATTTTGATATGGTTTTGATTCAATTTTATTGTTAAGTAGAGATAGTTGAATAATTGATAAATAATATTCTAAAGTTTTTGATTCAACACCACTTAAAGAATCTTGATCTATTAATCTTAAAAGATGGATTCTTATATCTTGTTTCTTTTTTTCTGATAGTGTTGTAAATGAATTTATATTACTATAAGTATCTACATATTGTAATTCTTTTTTTACTTCAATTTTATTTTTATCTAACGAAGTAATTTTTTCAATTAAAGTGAGTTTTAATTTATCATAATAATTTTTAAAATTAAGTTGTTCTTGATATTTAATATCTTCTAAAGAAGATAATATGTCTAAACATACTGAATATATTTTTTGATTTAGATTAATTGTGTTTGTTGGATCAATACCATCAGGATGCAAATCGAAGAAATCAAAATTTTTACAATAATCAAAAACAAAAAAACCTTGTTTGTTTTTATATTCGATTCTTGTATCATCTTTTGTTCTTCCTTCAAAATAATCTTTTGATGGCGAAATAACATAAAGATTTTCACAAGTTCTAGTTCCTCTTCCAAGCATTTGATCAAATTTTATTTTCGATAAAACGTTTTTAAAGAAAACCAAATTTAATATTTCTGGTATATCAACACCTGTATCCATCATATCAACAGATACAACAATTTGTGGATTAGAATCTTTTTTAGCAAAATTATCTTGCCTTGTTTTATGCTTGTTAATTCTATTATCGATTATTTGACAAAAATCATCACCATAAGAACTATATTTAATTTTAAATCTTTTTACAATTTCTTCTGCATGTTTATGATCTCTTGCAAAAATTAATGTTTTCCCAATTTTATTTCCTTTTTCAACTCTAAGTCCATTAGTAAATAAATCAGAAAACATCCTATCTATTGTATTAGCGTTTAATAAATCTCCACTTGAATTAATAGTTCGTTTGAATCTTGTTGCCTCAATTTCTTCACCTTCACCTATACCTAATTCTTCCGCCTCCTCTTTTTCTCTATCTGTTAAATCATTATATTTAACACCATTTTCAATAACTTTTGAACTTTTATCAAAAGCTTTATAACTAACTAAATATCCTAAATTAACAGCCTCTTCAAATTTTACTTCAAATGTAGGCTTATCTACATCTAAATCTAATATTTCATAAGTAGATCTATCTAATGCTTTACTTGGAGTAGCAGTTAAACCAATTAAATAAGAATCAAAATAATCAAAAATTGCTTTGTAAACATTAAATAACGAACGATGTGCTTCATCAACAAATATCAAATCAAAATGTCCTGTGGAAAACATTTTTTTAGGTTTGTTAATCATGTTTAGCATTGAATTATAAGTACAGATGCAAACTCTTGCTTTTAAATTTCTATTAGAATTTTCTGCGGAAATGTCACTAGTTTCTCCTTCTATATATTTTAAGAATGGCTTTTCTGCATTATCAACTAAGTTATTTCTATCAGCTAAAAATAATATATTTTCAACCCATTCATTTCTTAATAATATTTTAGAGAGTGCGACAGCTGTTCTTGTTTTTCCAACTCCACATGGAAGAACCAAAAGTCCTTTCCTTCTTAGTTGACCATCTACATTCATTGAATCTATCATTTGTTTAACAGCCTCAATAAGTTTACTTCTATTGATAATTGTTGTGTCAACTTCTTTATCATATATAGGCTTTTTTGCATCGATATCACCAGGGACCTGTCGTTTTTTTAATTTTTCTAAATCTTCAATAGAAGCAAAATTTATAACTTCTCTTGCTGGGTAGCCTAAGCGATCCTGAATTTTAATTTTATAACCATTTGTATAATAAATAATTGGTCTATAGTTTAAATTTAGTTCTTTTTTTAATGCATCCGCATAATCTCTTGCTTGTTGAGCACCTTCTTCTTCAGATTTTGTTGTTTTTTTAGCTTCAATTACAGCGATTGGCAATTGAGTTTTATCATATATAACATAATCAATAAATCCAGTTGCTTGGTTTGGTAAATTATGAACTTCTATTTCTACGCACACTTGTTCAGCAACTGCTCTTCCATGACCTTGATTATCTTTATATTTATTCAGTTTGTATCCTGCATTTCTTAAATTAACATCAATATAGATATCTCTTGTCTTTTCTTCTGTAATAGTAGATGTTGATGCTGAATATTTAAATGATTCTTTTTCATTATCAGTAAATTCATTAATTTTTGAAAACAAAACATATGTAATTTCTCTTAAATTATCTAAAGTTAAGTCTGCTGTTTCAATGTCTATATCGTGATCAAAAGAAGCATTTGAACTAGCTAGATAAATAAAATATGCTTTACTATAAAGTTCACTTTTTCCTAATAAAAATCTAAATTGTTTATTTTTAAGTAAATTAACAATTTCAGATGATTCTGTTTTTGTGTTTTTTAATTTTATTGAATAAGTATATCTAACTAATTTTTCTAAATCTCTTCCATACTTAATACAACGAACATAAGGAGCATCTATGTTATTTGAAATGTCAGTAGAAAGATGAGTATATAAACTTTCTAGTTGCTGTATTTCTTTTAAATAATCAAATTTCATAACATCTCATTCCTTTCTATTCGCTAAAATATTCTTGCATTTTTTTATCAAGTAATTCTTGAAGATCTTTTATTTCTTTCTGAACATTAAATTTCAATTTATCGACCTGCTCCACAAAAGAGGCAAATTCATTTTGCTCTTCGATTGAAGCCAGTGGAATTTCTAAAGAATCGTATTTTTTAGCGTTTATGCCTGGTTGGGCAGCTCCACTTTGCTTTAATTTCACCCAACCCCAATATTCATTTTGTTTCGTGTACCAATATAAATAGCGAGGATTAATTCTGTTTAAATCAAGTTTGTATCTAATGAGATATCCTGCATATATTTGATTTCCTGAATAGAAAGCATATGTTTTACCTACTGTTGCACCCATTCTTGCGAATAAGAAATCCCCGTAGGAAAGTTTATATTCGTTATCATCTGTTAGAACCTTTGAACTGACAAAATCGACGTTTAAAGTACCATCATCATTAATATCGGTGATTCTGACATAACGAGGACGATTAGGATTATATTCAACAGAAGCCGAACAAGCACCATATTCGCCTTTAGCAATTGAAACATCTATAAGCCTAACTTTTGGCAAAACACGATGCATAAATAATTCGTTAAATCGTGATTTGATTAATTCATCAAAATTAATTAATTCTTTTTTCTTATATTCTATTGCATTAAATATATTATTCATCTCTTTTACTGCATTATTTTGAATGACTATTTCTGGAATATTTATTATTAAGTTATTAATATCTTCTGTTTTAATATTGTTTATATTAGCTCCATTACTTAATTTTGAAATTTGTTTTCTATAAATTTTTGATTTAAAAAAAAGTCGAATATAATCTTTATTTATATTATTATCATCATTTATTCTAATAACTTTACAAAATGCGCCAAAGGAAATGCTGGAAAAAACATTTTTTAACTCAGCTGCTTTTCCAACTAGCTCTTTACTTCCTGAAGATGTACATATTAAAATATCACCTACTTTTAAATATTTTTTTTCTGATATCTTTGTTTTGTCGATGTATATTAAATCGTTAAAATTTATATTATTATCATTTATATTATTAGCTCGCAGTATGGGAATTCCATCATTTACGTTTTTTATATTAGATGTTTTATAAGATACTCCTCTTACTTGAGTAATTAAGTTAGCTAGCTTCATATCATAGCCTCCTGACTAATAAATCGTGATTTGATTAGTTCATCTTGAAATAAAATTAATTTTTGTTTGTTTTTTATAGAGCAACATATTTTATCAAGTTCATTAATTATTTTTTTTTGTTTGTTTATATCAGTATATTTAAAAAATGATTCTTTTATTAATTTAAAATGCCTTGCATACCCTTGACTTACTACAGGATTTGCAATCATTGAGTAATATACATACTTTGTTAAAAAATTTTTGTTAACTACTTTTAATAACTTAACACCATCAGCTCCAATATAGCATGGCACATCTACATATTTTACAACTCGAGTATGGTCACCAAAAATAATATAAGGATAATTAAAAACAGCGAGTTCATCATCATTGTAGTATCCCCCAATATATTCTTTTCCTTGATCAAAAATCGGGTATTTCCCATTGGATAAGTAATCTTTTTGCAAAATTTTAGTAGCTGTTTTAGTAACGTCATTACATACATCTAAAAATTTATAGTTCATTCTAATACCTCTTGATAAATAGATTTATTTTATATATTAATTTTTCTTTTTGTTAATAAATTCGCTTATTTCTTCTTGAGATAACATGTCAAAAATTTTAGAAATAAGTAATTTATAAGAATCTTTAGATGTCTCTTTTAAAATAGAAATACTTTGTATTTCAGATTCTATTATTGAATCAAAAATTTCTTTAGTTGGTCTATATTCTTTCTTTTCAATATGTCTTTTTTGATATTTATTTAAGCTTAAAATATAATTATTTTTTCGTATATCATCTATAGAAACAAAAAATGATTTATCATAATGTGTTCTAGAATTTTCTAATTCTAAATTGTTAAAGCGATTAATTATGTCAGGTATATCATTATCTTTAATTTCATTTCTTTTGTCATCTAAAGAAAATCCATCAGCTTCCATATTGTAAAGCCAAACTTTATCTGTACCGCTTCCATCTTTTTTATTAAGTTTATCAAATAATAGAATGGCTGTTTGCACGCCAGAATATGGTTTAAAGATTCCACTTGGCATATAAATAACTGCTTTTAATCTTTGATTCTCTACAAGATTTTTTCTTATAATTGTATATGCTTTCTCATTTGTATTATTGACAACTCCTACAGGAACAATTGAAGCACATCTTCCACCTGTTTTTAAACTTCTTAAGAATAATGCTAAGAATAAAAGCTCAGTAGATTTAGTTGTGCAAATATCAGTTAAAGATTTAGATATATCATTAGCATCTAATGATCCATTAAAAGGAGGATTTGCAAGAATTACATCATATATATTTGTATCTTTATTGTCATCAGTTAATGAATTTTTATAAAAAATTTGTGGATTTGATACTTCATGTAATGTCATATTCATAGTACCAATTCTTAACATATCAGGATCAGTTTCATTTCCATAAAACATTTGAGAATTAAAAATTTCTCTATTTTTCTTATCATTATTGACTTCATCATGTTGATGTTTTGGAGCGTTAATATATCTAGCAGATTCCATTAAGAAACCTGCAGATCCCATAGCAGGGTCACATATTTTTTCTCCAAGTTTTGGTTTAATAAGTTCTACCATCATTTTAATAATATGTCTTGGAGTTCTAAATTGCCCGTTATCACCATTAATACTTAATTCTGCAAGTAAATATTCATAGACATCACCCATTATTTCTTTGTTGTCAAGATTAAGTTCTTTATCATCTAATCCACGAATAACTTTTTCGAGTATTTTAGCACTAGGAATATCTAATTTTGCATCACTCATAAAACGTGAAAATGCATTGTCATCTCCAGAATTCATTTCTCTAATAAATTTAAAAACAAAATCTCTAACTATAATGAACATTTTATTAGTATCAAAATGTGCAAAATTATGCCATCTTAAATCTTCATAAGTAACTTCCATAGTTATATTTCCATTATCATCTTTGACAGTTTTATATATACCTTCTTTAAATGTTGGATTTTGAACTTTTGTATGAAATGCATTAGCATTTTTTTCTTTTTTTATTTGATTATCATCAAGCATCTTAATAAATAAAAGATAAGTAATTTGGGTAATATTAGTTTTTGGATCTGCCATGCCATTATTCCACATGCCTTGCCATATTGCATCTATCTTTCCTCTAGTAATTGAATCCATTTTAATTTTCCTCCAAATTCATTCCTGCTTCTATAAAAAGCTCATATAACTTCTTTTTTATTTTCATTGTTGGTTTAAATTTGCCATTTTCCCAACGCGTAACACAAGGTGTAGAAACACCTATAAGTTTTGCAAATTCACTTTGTGTTAGAAACTTTCTTTCTCTATATTCTTTTATTTTTTGAGCGTAATTTATCATTGATAAATCCTCCAATGTTTCTTTGTAATTATTTTATCATAAAGTAATCATTTTTTTCAAATTATGTCTCTTGTCTGCTTACTATTTTATT
>OLIW01001626.1_pt1 | contig 19485 bp, 17 predicted proteins | sample 1601321 | NCBI WGS metagenome assembly OLIW01 (sample SAMEA2452114, study PRJEB22498) | human gut metagenome
AGTTGACAGGCCACTCCCAGGCGGCATCCGGATGACCGTTGAAAAATATACGGCGCTTGACCTCGCCCTTGCAGCTCTTGACTGCGGTGACGTTATGGCCGGTCTTTTCGGGGAAGAAGCGATCGATGAATTTCTTATAGAGTCCGAACTGCATAAAGACTATAAGCAGGCCGACGACGATAAGAATTATCGAGACGAGCGGATAGAAGAACGAAATAGCTACCGCCGCGAGAACGAAGGTAATCGTGAAATATATCCAGCCGAAAAACGAACCGGGGTTCTCTTTGAACGACTCGACGTCGGCTCTCTCGCATCCGCACTCGTTTTTCAGTACGTCCGCCATATACTCACATGCCTGCTGCTCGCCCTTTGAGCCGGGATCGCGTTTTTCGAAGTCCTTGCATATGTGGGTTATCTCGCTCACCATATACTCGGCTGCTTCTTTCTTCTTGTCAATGATTGACTGAAGATTCATTTTTATTACCTCCTTAAATATAAGTCAAGCGGCCGCCCGAAACCGCAAATACGGGTCGCGGCAGCCGCTCAAAACAGTCTTTTATCTGCGGGGACCGGTAAAGCCGTTCGCCTGCTGGAACTTGTCGATCTTGTCGATAACGCCGAGGACAACATCGAAGCCGTCGCCGACGGTGTCAACGCTGAAGCGCTCGGGCATATCGTGCCAGGTGTGATAATAATAGGTCAGGGTCGGATCCTGAGCCGCAAATGTAACGGACTTCATGCCCGCCTTGGTCATCGGGGTGCTGTCGCAGCCGCCGACGGGGTTATGTATGCAGCCGTTCGACTTGCTCTGAATTCCGAGCTCCGCGAAGGTATCCTTGAACATTGCTTCAAGATCCTTGTCGAAGCGGCAGAACTGCCAATCGTCCTTGATAACAACCTCGAAATAGTCCTTATCGGCGACGGAGTCCAGATTTATGTTCCACGCGTTCTCAAGAATGGCCTCGCCCTTATGAGCGCGGGTGAAAGCGAGAGAACCGCGGAGTCCCGCCTCCTCGGAGCCGCAGTTGAAGTCGATGATGCGGCAGTTCTTGGGCATCTTGTCGGGATTCTCTTTGAAATACTTTGTAACAGCATAGCTGATAGCGCAGCCGGAGGCGTTATCCATAGCACCGCGGGATGCGTTGCGCGGATCGGGATCAGCCCACATGACAAGGAACGCGCAGCCGATAGCGGTGACGAGGGGCAGGAAGCGCATAGCGAACATGAAGTTCACGAACGCGGGAGAAGCGAAAGCTTCCGCTGCCCAGCTTGCGCCGAAATAATAGCCGGTGTAGAGGGTCGCGACGGCAATCGAAGTGCCTGCAAGGAAGAAGAAGCAGAGAGCGCCGAAGCCGACCTTGACGAAGGTGGCAACGAGGCCGAGTGCGGGGTTTGTCTTAGCGAACTTCGAAGCGTGCTCGGAATGACGCCAGTTCCAGCTGGTGTCGGTATGGCCGGAGAGGATGATGGTGTAGTCATACTTGCCGTCCTCCGGGAGCAGCTCGCCATAGGTGTTCTGCGATACTTCCTGCTTGAAGAACATATCGAACCAGGTCTTATAAAGGAAAACGCTGCAGACAAGCCAGACGATGCATGCCGCCGAAGCGAGAGCCATGCCGTACCAGACTGCGGGGATGCCCATTGCGATATAGACAAGGGCGCTCAGCGCGAGACCGAGCCAGCCTGCATAGGGGATTCCGCCGATGGACGCACGCGGGGAAACCGCAAACTCTTCGCGAACGGGCTCGATGCCGATCTCTCTGAGCTTATCACCCATATAGGCAGCAAACTTTTTTTCGCCGTCCGAACCCGGCAATCTTGCACCGATGTTCTTCGCGGCATGATTGATTATGTCGTATACCTCTTCGGCATACTTTCTGTGTTCTTCTTTCATGAAAAAGCGATACTCCTTTTGAAAATGTGCCATAATTATACAATAATTAGACGCAAAATTGCAATAGAGTTTAAAGAGAATATAAAAATTTCTTTAAATCTTTGTGAACGAGTAAATTTTTTCGGCGTCGGGCGGAAACGATAATAAATGCAAAGGCGCTTTTTTCTATCAGAAAGGATAAAATTAAAATGAATAAAGAAAACGACAAAAAATTCGACGGCAGCCACTGCCCCACCCCGAGCTCCGAACCTGTCATGGGCGAACCCGAGGACTCATTCGATATGGTGAACAAATACGGAACTTACAACATTCAGCCGACCTCGCAGACGGAAAATTCTTTTCCGCATATTGCGCAGGGACTGCCGAAAAAGCACAAAAGTGCAAGGAAAACGAGATAATATCATAAAGGATCAAATTAATTGATACTTCGTGTGAATAAACCAAACAATCGATATAACAATTATACTCGCACCTTATCAAAAAAATGTTTAAGTAATAATACGGGGCTGTTTCGTAAAAACGGAACAGCCTCTGTTTTTTTACTTTGTTTTCATTCGAGCTGATTATTGATTTTTATCAGGCAAAATGATATTATAAAAAACAACAGATTTTCGGAGATGAGTTTTTGTGTTCATTCTGACGCTCGACAGCAACGATCCGTTTTTCAACCTGTCGGCGGAGGAATACTTTCTCTGCGAAAAAAGCAAAGATTTTTTCCTGCTCTGGCGGAACAAGCCGTGTATTGTAATCGGCAGAAATCAGAACGCGGCGGATGAAATAAACCGCGGCTATGTCCGCGCCCGCTCCCTGCCAGTTGTTCGGCGGATAACCGGCGGCGGGGCTGTATATCACGACCGCGGCAATCTCAATTTTTCGTTCATTATAAACGGCGAGGCGGACAGAGTTGAGCTGTGCCGACCGATTATAGATGTTCTGCGTTCCATCGACGTTGAGGCGGAGATATCCGGGCGAAACGACATTCTTGTCGGCGGCAGAAAAATCTCCGGCACGGCGATGTGCTCGCGCGGCGGCAGGTCGCTGTTTCACGGCACACTGCTGATAAACGCTGACCTTGAGGCTATGTCCGAAGTGCTGAGGCCCGACGAAAACAAGTTGATGGGGCACGGAGTGAAATCGGTCAGAAGCCGCGTTGCAAATCTGTCCGAATACACGAAAGAAGAAGTCAGCCCCAATATTATCGGCGCGATGCTGGCTGGATATATGACGGAGCGCGGCGGAGAAATATATGGACTCGGCGGAAGCGATATAGAAGCCATTGAGAAGCTTCGAGACAGCAAATATTCGACCGACGAATGGAACTGCGGCGCCGAGCAGCTTCAAAAATCCGAGCGATCCCGTCTTAGCTGCGGGACGGTTTATATAAAAAAGAAAACCGCCTGCGGGCGGATAGAAGACATACGCATTTTCGGCGATTTCATGAACATCGGAGATATTTCAAAGCTCGAAGCGCGGCTTCGCGGGGCGGAGTTCCGGCGCGAAGAAATAATATCGGCGCTCGAAGAAGCCCGGGTGGAAAAATATATTCCGAATCTGACCGCAGACGAGCTTGCGGACATCATAATGAAAAGCGAGTGATACACATGGAGAGACTCAAAAGGGCTGCTGCCATACATGATATTTCGGGCTTCGGCAAATGCTCGCTGACAGTTGCCCTGCCGATAATCTCTGCCATGGGCATTGAGGTTTCGGTCATACCGACCGCCGTGCTATCGACGCACACGGGCGGGTTCACGGGCTTCACCTACCGCGACCTCACGGGCGACATGCGCCCGATCGCGGAGCACTGGAAGAGCCTCGGAATAAAATTCGACGCGATATACAGCGGCTTTCTCGGCTCGGTCGAGCAGATAGACATCGTGACCGATTTTATAGATGATTTCAAAGAAAAAGACACTGTTGTGCTCGTCGACCCCGCGATGGCGGACGGCGGGAAGATGTACACGGTGTTCGACATGGACTTCGCAAAGCAAATGACGCGCCTTTGCGCCAAGGCAGACATAATCGTTCCGAACTTCACGGAGGCGGCGTTCATGCTCGGCGAGGAATACCGCCCTGCCCCATACTCAAAAGAATATGTTGAATCGACGCTTCGCAGGCTCTCTTGTCTCGGACCGTCAAAGGTGGTTCTGACGGGCGTTGCATTCGACGGCAGACAGGTCGGCTCGGCATCATACGACCGCTCGACAGACGAGATAAGCTACGCCCTCTCGGACACGGTGGACGGATATTTTCACGGCACGGGCGATGTGTTCGCGAGCGCGCTGCTCGGCGCATACATGAACGGATTGAGCCTCGCCGAAAGCGCACGGATAGCCGTTGACTACACCCACGGCTGCATCGTGAGAACAAAAGAAGCGGGCACGGATCTTCGCTACGGCGTTGATTTTGAGCACGGAATACCCGATCTGCTCCGGCAGACGGGGATAATATAAAAAAGAAAAGGCAAAGAGGAGAGGAAGAAATGAGCTACGCAGACGAGGTATTTATCGCCAACTGCAAGGATATACTCGAAAACGGCACATGGGACACGGACTACAACGTTCGCCCGCACTGGGAGGACGGCACGAGCGCGCACACGATAAAGAAATTCGGCATTGTCAACCGCTACGACCTTTCAAAGGAGTTCCCGGCGATGACGCTCAGAAAAACTTTTATCAAGAGCGCAACGGACGAGCTGCTTTGGATATGGCAGAAGAAATCGAACAACGTCAACGACTTCAACGGCCATGTCTGGGACTCCTGGGCAGACGAAGACGGCAGCATCGGCAAGGCATACGGCTATCAGCTCGGAGTCAAGCACCACTATCCCGAGGGCGATTTCGACCAGGTTGACAGAGTTCTCTATGACCTCAAGCACAACCCGCTCAGCCGCCGCATACTGACAAATATATATGTCCACGCAGACCTGAGCGAGATGAACCTCTACCCCTGCGCATACAGCATGACCTTCAACGTCACGGGCAAGAAGCTCAACGCCATTCTCAACCAGCGCTCGCAGGATATGCTCACGGCAAACAGCTGGAACGTCTGCCAATATGCGACGCTCGTTCACATGATAGCGCAGGTCTCGGGACTTGAGCCGGGCGAGTTTGTTCATGTCATTGCGGACGCGCATATCTACGACAGGCACGTCCCGATAGTCGAAGAGCTGATAAAGCGCGAGCCCTACGACGCGCCGAAGTTCGTCCTCGACAAATCGATAACCGACTTCTACAAATTCACGCCCGACAGCGTGCATTTTGAGGACTACAAATATCACGAGTTCACCGAGAAGATACCCGTTGCGATATAAGGAGCGAAGATGAAAGCAATAGTTTGCGCTGACATAAATTGGGGCATAGGAAAGGGCGCGGGAATGCTCTTTCACATCCCCGCAGACCTGAAATTTTTAAAAGAAAAGACTATGGGCAGCACCGTCATAATGGGTCGCACGACATTTCTCTCCCTGCCGGGGCCGAAGGCTCTGCCGGGCAGGAAGAATATAGTGCTGACGCGAGACGAAAATTGGAGCGCCGAAAATGTCACGGTGTGCCACGGCATTGACGAGCTCACGGACATTATTGAAAATGGCGAAAATGTATTCCTCATGGGCGGAGAGGCGGTCTACAACGAGCTGATCGACTCATGCGATGAAGCGTATGTAACGCGCGTAAATGCGGACGGAAAGGCGGAGAAGTTCTTCCCCGACCTCGACGCCCGCGCAGGCTGGAGGCTCGTCGAGCGCTCCGCCGCGCAGGAGAGCAACGGATACGTTTTCACGTTTGACAGATATGTAAAAAAATAAGATAGACGAAACGGGATTGACGGACTGACCGCCAATCCCGTTTTTTGTTTTATTCGGTCGGGTCGGACTTTTTTCGGCTCTTTAATCAAAGATTTATTTTTGCGCTATCGCCGTTCTTGTCGCAATATGCACAAACAAAGCGCCCGACATTTGGAAATATTGACGAGAGAAAAATAAAGTTTTTCCGTTGACAAACGCCGAAAAGGATGATAATATACAACTGAGCTATTTGAGATAGCTCAGTTAGCTAACTTTTTAATACGGAGGACAAATCGTGATTATACTCGATTTCCACTCAAAAACACCTATCTACGAACAGATCGAGGAGCAGGTGATGCTCATGGTCAGGCGCGGCGTGTACAAGCCGCACGACCGTCTGCCCTCCACCCGCTCTTTAGCTTCCGAGCTCAAGCTCAACGTGAACACCGTAAAGCGCGCGTTTCAGGAGCTTGAGGCAAAGGGCGTGACCTATTCCCAACCCGGGCGCGGAGTCTTTATCAGCGAAAACGCGGCGGACAACAGCCGCGTGCGTGAGCAGGCTCTTTCGGCGCTCTCGGCCGCTCTGCGCTCGGCGAAGGTAAACGGGCTGAGCGAAGCGGATATTGAGGAGCTTCTAAAGCAGGTCTACGCCGAAAACAAATGAAAGGAGCAAAGAGGCAAACGCCATGATTGAATTCAGAAACGTCACAAAAAGCTACGGCGATTTCACCGCCGTTGAGGACATATCCTTCTCCGCTTGTGACTCGTCCGTCTGCGGTCTGATAGGCTACAACGGCGCGGGCAAGACAACGCTTATAAAATGCGCCGCGGGGCTCTATAAGCCGGACTCCGGCAAGGTGCTTATAGACGGCGAATCCACCTACAATTCCGATGAGGTGCGCTCGCGGCTGTTCTTCGTGCCGGACGATCTCTTCTTCCCCGTCGGCTCGACCCCGAACAGCGCGGCTCGCTTCTACAAAGACTACTACCCGGAGTTTTCATTCGGCAACTTCGAGCGTATGCTAAAGCTCTTTGAGCTTGACGGCGACGCGAAAATACGCGGATTTTCAAAGGGAATGCAGCGCCAGACGGAGATAGCGTTAGCGCTCGCCTCGTCGCCGAAAGTCCTGCTGCTCGACGAATGCCTTGACGGGCTTGACATCGCAAAAAAGGACATCTGCAAGCAGCTTTTCATGGACTACATGGCTCAGAGCGGCTGCACCATGCTCATCTCGTCCCACGCGATAGCAGATCTTCAAAACCTCTGCGACAGGATAGTGCTGATATCCGGCAAGCGTATGCAGATGAACTGCTGCACGGACGATATCCCCTCTACCTGGCGCAAATTCAGGCTTCAGTTTGACTTTGAGCCGACGCGCTCGATATTCGGGAATATCGACATCAAAAAGCTCGACATCGACGGCAGGAGTGCCGTTGTGACCGTCTGCGGACACATCGACGACGCAAGGGCAAAGCTCGACGCATTGGAGCCGCTGTTCATCGACGAGTTCCCGATGGAGCTTGAAGAAATATTCTTACAGGAAACGGAGGACAAGAGCGATGAAATCTCAAAAGTCTTTGAATAATATTGCTTCCGCCGACTTAAAGCGCAGCTTTGCTTCAAATCTCGTCATACCCGCGCTGACCTTTCTCGCATTCACTGTGCAGGCGGCAGTATGCGCATATTTTCAGTTCAAACAGAAAGAAAAGGTCTTTTTCACATGGTTCAGGAACTCGCCCGACTCGCTTGTTTTCATCTCATTCTGCGTTGTTCTCGTCGGCGCGATACAGGCGGCATACACTCTGCGGTTCATCAACATAAAGAATCAGTCAAATGTGTGGTTCAGCTTCAATCTCAGCCGCTCGACGCTCTTTAAAAACCGCTGTGTTTCTTCGCTGACGCTCCTCGGCGCGGCGATAATAATACCCGGGATAATCAGCGCGATAATATGCTGCGCGTCCGGCTGCTCCGCCGCAAAAGTTCTCCCGGTAATATTCTATCAGTATTCCGGATTTTTGACGATGATGTTCGCGGGCTTTGCGATAGGCGCGCTGACGGCGTCGCTCACGGGCAGCGTTGCGGAGAGCATATTCTATTCTGTAGTGCTCATTCTCGCCCTGCCGCTTCTCTCAACTGCTTGGGATGCCCTTTCTTCGGTATTTCTGCGCGGCAGGACGGCAGTCTCCGGCGTGAATTACACCGGCGACATGGATATGCAGCATTACTATTTCAGTTTCTCCATCCAACGGGGCGGACGCGGGATAATGGCATTCTGCCCGTTCACGCTGTTCCGCGTTCCCGGAACGAGTATAGAGGATTCTGCAATCTCGGATCTGCGCGGATTCGGTCCTATCGACTTCGGTTACTGCAAGGACGGCTCGTCCCTGCCCGGGATAGGCGCATGGCTTCCGATACTGCTTTGGATAGTTTTGACCGCCGTATTGATCGTGCTCGCGCAGCGGATGTTCGGCAAAAAGAAGCTTGAAGAGCTCGGAGTTCCGGCGGCGAGCCGTGTGCTCACAGCGCTTACCTCGGCGATAATAGTGTTCTGCGGATTTTCCGTTCCCGCATGGGTTTTGAAAACCACTATCCCCTCCGTTAATACTGCGCTCACCGCGCTTTTGGGTATCGCCGTCATGCTCGCGGCATATTTTGCCTACACATTCATTGCGCGCAGGAATTTGAAGGCGGTTCGCAAGAATCTCTGGCAGTTTGCAATGCCGGTCGGCGCAACGGCGATAATCACCGCAATATTCCTGACCGGCGGATTCGGCTACACCGCGCGCGTTCCCGAGGCGGAGGAGGTAGAGTATGTCACGGTGTCGATGCCGTTCAGCTTTGAGAGCGGAATGGCGCAAAACGGCAGTATACTCCGCACCGTCAAGGGCACTGCAACGGTTCTCAAGCCCTATACAAACTGCATAACTCTCTCGACGGAAAAGGACATAAACACGGTGCTCTCCATCCACAAGCTCATAACGAACGAGAAGAAGAGCGACGAAAAGACAAACACCCAGTTCTCCGTCAAGTATTATTTCAAGAACGGGAAGAGCATGGAGCGCACTTTCACGAACATAAGCGAAAAAGACCTCAACTCATATTTCGCCGTTGCCGACACAGACGGGGTAAAGGAACAGCAATATCTTTTCCTCGCCGCCTCCGATACAGAGCGCGAAAAGCTCAAAAGCGAAGACGTAAAAGCTCCGAATATGTCGAACCTGCAAGGCTATTTCTTATTTCGAAACTACGGCAATCCGCTGCGCAATAAGGATGGCGTTCTAATAGCGAGCAAGGACGGCAGCTTCTGCCGCGAGCTGAGCTCAGATGAGCTTGATAAGCTCGGCAAATGCATATGGAGCGACATATCGAAGAAAAAATATACGGATATTCTTCGCGGCAGCGAAAAGGAAGTAGCATATATTTATCTTAACGACAACGCCACTAACTACGGCGGTCGATATGAAGAAAATGTTGAAGGCAGATCTGTTCTTGCGGCTGTCACGGACGACATGACCGAGACGCTGAAGTTTATCAAAGAACACGGCATGGCGGACGCGCTCGGACAAAAGCGTGAAGTGAAGAGCGTCAATATTTACGACTGCCGCCGCATCATTTTGCAGGCGCAGGAGATAAACAAAAGCGGAAAATACGGCGGCACCGCGATAAACCCGATTTTTATTATGAGCACGATGTTCAACACGAAAGAAATAAAGTTGGTGACCAAAGCTTTCGGCGACATGGATGACTGCTTCATAAAGAGCGTTACAAATCAAAAGCAGTCAGACGAGCTGTTTGCTCTCGTTCAAGGACAGTGTTACACCTCTCTCGGCGGCTATATCGCGCAGATAACATTCACCGACGGCTACAATCAGACGATGTACATTCCCGAAAGCGATGCACCGGGATATATAAAATAACGAGAAAAGCGGCAGGGCTTCAAAAGGCTCCTGCCGTTTTTGTTATACATATTCTGCTGTCATCTGAACTGTTCCAGTGAAGCGGTCGAAGTCTATCATTATATAGTTGCCGCCGTTTTCGAAATTGAACTCGCGTTCGAATCTGCCGTCGGTGTCGGGCGTATATTCGAGCACTTTTCCGTTCATTCTCAGGCGGATGACCGCGCTGCCGGACTCGGTTTTGATATAAGCTTTCACTTTTATCAGCTTGTCGCGCGCCGACGCGCCGCCGAACACGGTATCGCGCCCGGTCTCGTTCTCACACTGCGCGGTGTAGCTGCCGGTGAACCAATCCTTGCCGTTGTTCTCGCGCTTGCCGATAAGCTTGGCGCTGTTCGTGACATCGGACATTTTGAACGCGCCGCGCAGATCGTCAAAGTATCTGTCCGCGCGTTTGAGCTGCATACTGCCGCGGCTCATGCACGCCGTGAGCGAGAGCATTAGAGCAAGAGTCAGCAGAACAGCCGCTGCTCTTTTCATTATTCTCTCTCCTTTGCGCCGCTGACTATCTTATAATAAGCGTTGGAGGTGACGCGGTAAATAAGAGTATAGAACAGCGCGAACACAACGAAGCACACAAGAGTTGTCACGGCAAAGAGGACGGGGTTGTTGAAGTTGAAGGCGAGCAATATTCTGCGGATTATTATAGACGCGAATATCATATGCAGACCCGCTCCCGCAAGAGGCAGGAAGAATACCGTGAGCAACTGGGAATTGATGCTCTTTCTTATCTCTTTCTTTGTCATGCCGACCTTCTGCATTATTTCAAAGCGCGACTGATCTTCGTAGCCCTCAGAGACCTGCTTATAGTAGATTATCAGCACAGCCGCGAAGATGAACACGACCGAGAGCATGACGCCGAGATAGAACAGCGAGCCGAAGGCAGAATAATAATCATCCCTGCCGACATTGCGGCTGTCTATCGAGAAAGACATCATATTGCCGTAAGACGACATTACCGGTTTTGTCGCGTCGATATAGTCATTGCACAGCGCTCTCTCGCCGGCGGTGTCGAGTTCGGTATCGAAAAATCTGAAATACTTATAGTTGACGGTGCGCACCCCCTTGTGGTTTTCGGGCTTTGCAAAATCCGTGGCTGCACTTTTGAAGTCGGGCACGAAAATATATATCGAGGACGCGATATTTACGGCGGAGTCGCCGTCAATGAGGAAGCTGTCGGCTGTCTTTTTGACTTTGTAGGTCTTGCCGTCGCCGAGAGTCACGGTGTCATATTTATACTTCATTCTGTAGCCATAGACTATGACCTCATCGGGCGCGAGGGTTTCGTTCGTGCCCATGACGGCGTTGTAGTCCTCTATCTCCACGACATCGAAGCAGGTATACGCATTCGAGTTTGAACCGATTGTTACGCCCGTGCCGCCTGCGATCAGCTTGCCGCCGTCGGAAATCGTGCCGACAGTCACAACGGATCTGTAGGACGCAAAATTTGAGGCGTTCGCCTTATGCGAAGCGGCAAGGGAATCGACGCCTGCGGCGACTTTTTCGATATTGCCGTCATCGAGTCCGTCGATAGTATCAAAGCCTGTCGAGAGCACGATATCGCGCGGATAGCGGGTGTTGACGCTGTCCTCAGTGCCGAAGAGCAGGCAGGTGGTCGAGGATATCATGACGAGCACCATTGTTGCAAGCACGCAGACGGACGCGAGTCCCGCGCCGTTTCTCTTCATTCTGTAGGTCATTGAAGAGACGGAGACGAAGTGATTCGGCTTATAATAATAGTTCTTGCGCTTTTGCAGGAAGCGGCAGAGAAGCACCGAGCCGAATATCATCAGAAGATAAGTGCCGATGATGACCATTATGACCGCGATGAAAAACACAAGTATCGCGCTCAGGGGCTCGGTTATCACAACGGCGGTAATATATGCGCCGATGAGCAAAACTGCGCCGATGATGCCGAGAAGCGGGTTAGCTTTCGGCGGCTTCTCGCCGAGGTTTTCGCTCCTGATTAAAGTTACCGCACTCGCGCCCATTATCTGGCGCACGGAGTTGATAAAGAGGAGCAGGAAGATAACGGCGAAAACGCCGACGGTCAGCAATATTGCAGTCGGAGAGACATGGAAAACATAGCTGATATCAGTGCCGCCTATCGCCTTGACGAGTCCGAGTTCGGCGAGCTTTGAGAGCGCGACGCCGAGTACAAGACCGCAGAAGAGCGATATGGCAGAAGTTATCAGGCTCTCCCAAAAGAGCAGGATACTGATATTCTTTTTGTCCATGCCGAGGATGTTATAGAGTCCGAACTCTTTCTTCCTGCGGCGGATGAGAAATGAATTTGTATAGAAAAGAAAGATGCAGGCAAATATAGCGATGACCCAGCCGCCGAGCATGAGCACGATGTTGACCGTACCCTCGCCGAACGTGCCCTTTAGCGACTCGCCGTAGCGCAGGAAAATAACGATATAATACATCATTATCATGCCTATCTGCGTTAAAATATACGGCAGATAGAGGCGCTTGTTCTTTCTTATCCCGTCAAACGCGAGGCGCGGATAGAAAAACTTTTTCATTTGCGCTCACCGCCTGTCGCAAGCAGAGTCAGGGTCTCGGATATCTTCTGATAGAGCTGGCTGTCGGTATCGGCGCCGCGATAGATCTGATGGAACACCTCGCCGTCCTTTATGAAGAGCACGCGCTTTGCGGAGGAAGCCGCCTTGACGGAGTGCGTGACCATAAGAATAGTCTGACCGAGGGCGTTGACCTCGGTGAACAGGCGCAGCAGATCATCGGTGGACTTTGAATCGAGCGCGCCGGTCGGCTCATCGGCGAGAATTATGCGCGGCTCGGTTATCAGCGCGCGGGCGACAGCCGCCCTCTGCTTCTGGCCGCCGGATATCTCATAGGGATATTTCTTGAGCAGCTCCGTTATGCCGAGACGCTTTGCTATCGGTTCGAGGCTGGAATGCATCTCATCGTAGCTCTTGCCCGCGAGGACGAGCGGAAGATAGATATTATCTTCGACCGTGAAAGTATCGAGAAGATTGAAATCCTGGAACACGAAACCGAGGTTGTCTCTGCGGAAAGCGCAGACAGCGGAGTCCTTTATCTTTGAAAGATCCCTGCCGTCAATCATAACGCTGCCGGAAGTGGGTCTGTCAAGAGCCGCAAGAATATTGAGCAGAGTGGTCTTGCCGGAGCCGGACTCGCCCATTATAGCGACATACTCGCCCTCCGACACGCTGAAGTTAACATTTTTAAGAGCCTCGACCTTATTGCCGCCGAGACGGGTTGAATAGACTTTTTTGAGTCCGTTGACTTCCAAAATACTCACTGTAGTTGACCTCCTGTCATTTTGTGACTCTATTATAGCCGAAAAGGGAAATGCGCCTCCATAGAAAAGGCTTACATTTCCCCTTTCAAATCTTACGGTTTTGTAAGAAGTTATTCTTTCATCAGCCTGTACTGCCCGAGATCGAGGCGAACCGTTGTCCCCTCGCCTATCGTCGAAGAAATCGAGATATCAATACCGAGGTTTTGACATATGCGGCGGCAGAGATAAAGCCCGAGCCCGCTCGCACGGCGGTCGGTTCTGCCGTTGCATCCGGTATAGCCTTTGTCAAACACGCGCGGCAGATCCTCCGGCGCGATGCCTATTCCGGTGTCTTTGATACAAAGGACTTTTCCCTCGGAATAAATCTTTATGCTCCCCTCGCGGGTATATTTGAGCGCGTTTGAGAGCAGCTGCTCGACGACGAACGCGAACCATTTTTCGTCCGTAACGGCTTGAATATCAACGCTGTCATATTCGAGGCGAATCCTGCGGTCTATAAATTCCGAGGCGAATTTTTTCACCGAGCTTCTGATTATTTCATCTATATCCTGCCGAGCAAAAACATAGTCGCTGTAATCCGAGCCGAGACGCACAAAGACGAGCACCATCTCGACATACTGCTCTATACGCGACAGTTCGGATGCGAGTCTGCGCGCTTCGGGCACATCCTCTTTCTGAAGAGTCAGACGCATCGCCGCTATCGGCGTTTTTATCTGGTGCGCCCAGATGGTGTAGTAATCGACGGTGTCGCGTATGCGGCTGTCCGTCTGCGCCGTTATCTCCGCTATTTTTTCCTTGAGCACGGATATCAGTTGCTGATAGTCGGAATCAACTATCCCCTCCGGCTCGGGCAGAGCCGAGATAATCTCCGTGTTTCTGCGGCGCAGCTCTTCAAAAAACTTATGGCGGCGATAGGCTTTTGTAATATCATAGGCGGCGAACACCGCGCCGAAAAGCAGGCACAGTGCGCACGGATACATCACGGCGCGCACGGGCAGACGGTAGAACCAAAACGAAACCGCGAATATGCAGACGAAAAGCAGAAGCATCAAAAGCCGCTTCCATCGCTCCTTGAGATAACCCTTAAAAAAGCTCATAACCCCTCCGAAATCAAGCTATTATATACCCTACGCCGAACTTTGTGGCGATAAAATCTTTGAGTCCCGCCGCATCAAGCTTTTTTCGCAGACGATTGACATTGACGGTGAGTGTATTTTCATCGACGAACGAATCCGTCTCCCAAAGGCGTTCCATCAGCTTTTCGCGGCTGACCACCTTGCCTTTATTTTCCATCAGGCAGAGCAGAATACGATATTCATTTTTTGTCAGCGTTATCTTTTCGTCGCCGAAAACGAGCGAATTTTCACCCGTATCGAGCAATGCGCCGCGATGCTCGAGCACAGGGACATTAGCGCCGAAATCGTAAGTACGGCGCAGAAGAGCCTGAATTTTCGCCATGAGGACGCTACCGTCAAACGGCTTCGAGATAAAATCATCCGCGCCGAGGTTCATCGCCATGACGATGTTCATATTATCCGACGCCGATGAGACGAAGATTATCGGCACCTTCGAGACGCGGCGAATCTCGCTGCACCAGTGATAGCCGTCAAAGAACGGCAGCATGATATCGAGCAGGACTATATGCGGCGAAAATTCGGCGAATTCGTGCATGACATTGCTGAAATCCCGCACGATATGCGTCTGTAGATTCCATGCCTGCGCCTGCGCCGCAACCGCATTGGCTATACCCGGGTCGTCCTCAACGATAAAGAGCCTGTACATACCGCACCTCCGAAAACTGTTTCATAAAAATCAACGGACGAATTCGACCGAAAACTTCGGCTGTATATAAAATAATTATACGGCATCTGCGACCGCGTTTCAAGAAAAACAGTATCGCAAATGAACTTCGGCGCATAGAATATACAGAAAAAACTTTGGAGGTGCCAAATGAACAACAATCAAAACCGCTGCGGCTGCGGCGGACAGCCGACAGTCATGGACATTGACCGCGAGACGAAAGAGAACACAAATTTCCGAAAAGAGGCATGGACGGGCGAGCATCTGCAGGTAACGCTGATGTGCATACCCACAAACTGCGACATCGGCGCGGAGATACACGAGGACACAGATCAGCTCGTCTGCATAGTGCAGGGCTGCGCGACAATAAGCTTCGGCGCGACGAAATGTTCCATGTGCGACGGTCAGAGGGCAAACGGCGGCGACGCCTGCCTCATCCCCGCCGGAACCTGGCACAATATAACAAACAGCGGAAGCATCCCGCTCAAGGTATATTCCGTATACGCTCCGCCGCACCACGCGGCAGGAACAGTCCAGCGCACCAAGACCTGCGACTGCTGAAAATAAAATAGATACAGGCGCCGTGACTCTGGTGGATCACGGTGCCCGTATCGTTGAGGAAGTGGAGATAAAAAAGATAATATGGAAATTCCAAAACGCAGGTTGGGGGTTCTGCGTTTTGCGTGGATGGTGAAATCAGCGAAGCATTACTTTCTGCTTATTCTCGCCCGGCAGTCTAAATCATCCGACCTCGACTGCCGAAAAGTCATAGTACAGATCCATCGGGCGATTATCGTCGAGCAGGAGAATGCTGTTATCCTCGAGCAAGAGGTTATCTCCCGCATACTTCATGATGAAGTCTATGCCATAGTTGACAGCCTGTTCTTCATTCTCGGCATAAATAAATCCGCTGACGGGGTTGACGGTGTCCTCGCAGGCGCCTATCTCCCTGCCGTCATCTCCGATTTTCTTGCACATAGCGCGAGCCGATATCCGGAAGTCCGTCATATTCTTTTAGCATTATTATCCGTCCCTTAAATTTATCTGCAGGTGCGGTTTGCCGCAGCCTGCCGCATGCCTCCGCGCTGCCGGCGGTCAGGCAGCAGACGGAAGATCCGCCCGCTTCCCGCCGTATAGGAGTATAGGAGGTAGTTGGCTTCATTTATGTACTTCGCTTGAGTACGCCATAATTTTAACGCAATGCAAGCAAAAAGTGTTGATTTTTCAAAAAGTGATGTAAAAATGGGCAAAAACGATATATTTCGAACAGCTATTTTTCTATACAGCAAACATGCGACATATTTTGACAGATTGTTGCGTATAATTATCAGTGCCAAAAGAACATTTTTTTGTACGGCATAATAACACAGTTAAAAAAGTGTAAGAACATACCTTATAAGTCCGCCGCGGTGCAGAGTTGTAAGAAAATACCTGCGCAGTCGGTTGAAATATTTTTCATGCCCATACACTGTTATTATAAATAAAGAAAGCAGACAAGGCGTGTGCCCTGCCTGCTTTCTTTTATATAGGAGTTATGTAGGAGATAGATTTCACATTCACGCTCTTTTCAGAGGTCAAAATTATTTTAGCGCATTTGCCGCCGGAAGTGTGAATTTTTGCAAAAGTGATGCGATTTTGGGCGAAAACGATGTTTTTCGTGAGTTTAATTTGCCGAGGTCGCAAAACTCAATTCAGGCGGTGACCGGCAAACAGTAAAAAATAATCGCTGATGACATTTTTTGTTTTTCTGTTTGCTTTTTCGACAAAATGTGGTATAATATTTGCGGGAGCGTGATTCTTTTGATAGATATACTTGTCTGCGATGACAGCGCGGAAATAGTTGAACAAGTAAAAAAGCTGCTGTGCGCATGGGAAAAAGTGAACACTGTCAGCTTCAATATAGACTGCCGCCAATCGGGAAAATTTATTCTCGAAAGCAAGCACAAATATGACATTGCTTTCATTGATATCGAGATGCCCGAAATGAGCGGACTTGAACTCGCGGTCGAGCTCAAGAAGCAGAACCCGGATGTACTCATCATCGTTCTGACCTCGTTCCAGCGATATCTCGACGACGCGATGCGCATCCATGTTTTCAGATATCTCTCGAAGCCCGTCGATGTCAACCGCTTCAACAAGAACCTCTTTGACGCCGTTCAGGAATACCGCACACTGAGCAAGACGATAATTCTCGAGACTCACGACATAGTCAAGAAGATAAAGACAAAAGACATTCTCTATATTGAAAACAGGCGCTACGGCGCACTTCTCGTGACAAAAGACGCCGAATATGCGACAGGAGTCAGACTAAAAGACTGGATAGCCAAAACCGGTCAGCCGGACTGTTTTGTCTATTCCCACGCGAGCTACATAGTCAATCTGCAAAACGTCATCGACTTTTCAAAAGACAGCGTCACGCTCAGAAAAGGCGACGGCGAAACGGTAAGCGTATATATGTCCCAGCGCAAATACCCCGCCTTCAGAAAGGCATTTTTTAACTTTGCGGGAGGTATATGATGGACACTGTGTGTAAATTGATTGCCTGCGCTTTCGGACAATTTGCCGCGTACTGCTATTTTTCAAGGCGGTTTGAAACAAAATGTCCGATTGCCGCAGTCTGTGGATTCTTTGCGGCGGCTGCTGCCGTCCAATTTGCCGTAAGCTTCGCGGGGCTTGCCGCGCTCAACATAACCCTGCTCTTTATCAGCAATCTCTGCGCCGCGCTCATAATATACCGTGCAGGAATAAAGCAGACGCTGATCCATTGCTTACTGCTCGAAGTTCTTGCCGCGATGTCAGCGTTTATCATAATGTTCGGTCTGCCGAAAATTATCGGCCATGAGCCGCCCGGGAACGGAATGATATTGCTTGGCATATCGGCGAGCGCGCTGTATTTTACATTCGCTTATGCCGTATCAAGGCATAACGACAATATGATTGCCTATTACGTACTGGTGTCCCTGCTCTCTCTGGTCTGCGCCGCAATGATTGCAGGCTTCGCATTTTTCCCGGGGAGCAATCTGATTTTGACGCTGATATCGGTCGTTCTGCCGTTGGCGATATCCGCCGTCTGCCTTGCGCACAGAAAGTTAGTCTGCAAAATCACAAACTCAACCGAATCGCTTCTCGAAGAACAGCGTCAGGAACTGAACACGGAATACTATGCAGAGCTTGAGCATCAATACGACCTGCGCGACATTATTATCCACGACATAAAAGGTCAGCTGCGCACGATAAAGCAGCTCTCACAAAACGGAGAAAACGACCGCATAAACAGCTACATCGACTCGATATACAACAGCGGCGCGATGGGCGCGGTGAAGCAGTTCAGCAGCAACAAGCTCGCGAATGTTATAATCAGCAGATACGCGCATCTGTGCGCAAATTCGGAGATAAAATTCAACTGCGATGTGCGCAGCATTGACTTTTCTTTTCTTTCGGACAGCGACCTCACAATATTACTCGACAACATCCTCAACGGGGCATACAAATCCGCCGAAAAATCAGAAGAACGCTTTATCGATATGAATATCAGCAGTTTCAACGAGGCATATGTCGTGCTCAACGTCCGCCACAGCGTGGACGGTTCACCGGATATAAAGAGCAGCGAGAGGGCGGCGCGCATAAGCAAAATAATCCAAAAATACGACGGACAGGCGTCATTTGATTGCTCAGACGGACGGATATTCACGGCAAAGATAATGTTCAAGTCCCCAATCGCCAATATGAAATAAAATTAAAAGGGCTGCTTTCCGGGCAGTCCTTTTTCGCTGTTATTCTTTAATTGTATTGAACTTATATTAACGCAAGAGTATAATTAATATATATTTTCAATTAACATCAATCCTAAAAAAGGAAGGTGCGGAAAATGAAAGAAGTGAAATCCCCAAAGAAGCCTCTGATATTCTACTACGGCATTGCGCTGCTCGTCATTGTGCTGTTCAATGTGATAGTGTCTCCCATGCTCGTCAAGGCACGAGTGACGGAAGTCGACTACGGCACATTTATGAGCATGATCGAGCAGAAGAAAATCGGCAATGTCGAGGTCGAGGACGATCAGATAATCTTCACCGACAAGGACGACGCGAAGAAAATCTATAAGACCGGCGCGATGAACGACCCGACGCTGACTCAGCGGCTCTACGACTCCGGCGCGAAGTTCTCAAAGGATATCGAGACGACGACCTCGCCGTTGGTGAGCTTCCTACTGACTTTTGTGCTCCCGCTGATAATCTTCATCGGACTCGGCCAGTATATGGGCAAGAAGCTGATGGAACAGGCGGGCGGCAAAAACTCCATGGCGTTCGGCTTCGGCAAGAGCAACGCGAAGGTCTATGTCCCGTCGACCCAGGGCATACATTTCAGCGACGTTGCGGGTGAAGACGAGGCGAAAGAGAGCCTTTCGGAGATAGTCGACTATCTTCACAATCCAAAGAAATATTCCGACGTCGGCGCGTCGATGCCCAAGGGCGTCCTGCTCGTCGGCCCTCCCGGAACAGGTAAAACAATGCTCGCAAAGGCTGTTGCGGGCGAAGCGAATGTGCCGTTTTTCTCGATGTCCGGCTCGGAATTTGTCGAGATGTTCGTCGGCATGGGTGCTTCAAAGGTCAGGGATCTTTTCAGCCAGGCAAAAGAGAAAGCCCCCTGCATAGTGTTCATCGATGAGATCGACGCCATCGGCAAGAAGCGCGACGGTCAGTTCAGCTCCAACGACGAGCGCGAGCAGACGCTCAACCAGCTGCTGGTCGAGATGGACGGCTT
>OLIW01001651.1_pt1 | contig 19259 bp, 9 predicted proteins | sample 1601321 | NCBI WGS metagenome assembly OLIW01 (sample SAMEA2452114, study PRJEB22498) | human gut metagenome
GCGTGGCGTGGAAAGTAACGGCATGATGTGCTCCGCCCGCGAACTAGGCTTGGGCAAGGACCACTCCGGGCTTTTAATTCTAAAGGACAGACCCGAAATCGGAACTCCCATAAACGACGTCTTTACCGACACCGACACGGTCTTTGAAATAGAGCTAACCGCAAATCGCGGCGATTGCGCAAGCCACATAGGCATAGCGCGCGAGCTTGCCGCAAAGTTCGGCAAAACTCTCAAAAAGCCGGAGCTAAAGACTCCGGAAAATTACGCAGCAGCTCCCTCTAGCTCGCTTTTGGATAGCATTGAGCTAAAGACGAAAAACTGCCCGCTCTACACGGCAAGCTGTATAAAAAACGTAAAGATTGCCGAGAGCCCCGATTGGCTTAAGCGCGACTTGGAGGCTATAGGCCTTCGCCCGATAAATAACGTCGTTGATATCACAAATTACGTTTTGATGGAGTACGGCCAGCCCTTGCACGTCTTCTCGGCAGAGAATGTCCGCGGTAAAAAAATTATTGTCCGCGATGCGCAAAAGGGAGAAATGATTAAGACTTTGGACGGCAAGGAGCACGTCTTAAGCGAGGGCAATACACTCATTTGCGATGCAGAGGGTGCGGTTGCGATAGCGGGTGTCATGGGTGGCGAAAATTCTGAAGTTCACGACAAGAGTGTGGATATTATTTTGGAATCCGCCTACTTTAACCCCGGCAATACGCGCGCGACTTCAAGAAAGTTAAACATATCAACCGATGCTGCCTACCGCTACGCCCGCGATGTCGATCCCCAGGGAGTTTTCGATGGCGCAAGGCGCGCGATTGAGCTAATTTTGGAAATTGCAGGCGGCGAGCTCGAAGGCCCGATTGCCGTTGCTGGAAAGGCTCCGAGGGGCGATAGAACTATAGATATTTCCACCCGCTTTATAAACGAAAAGTTAGGCTTTGAAGTTGAAAAGGACGAGGCAAAACGCGCCTTTGAAAGTCTGGGCTTCGGCGTTAAGGAAACGAACACCGGCTTTTCAGTGACAGTCGGCTCTTTCAGATGCGATGTCGATAGGCCCATAGATTTGGTTGAAGAGCTAATCCGCATCTTGGGTTCCGACAGAATCCCGGAAGTCGAGGCAAAGTGCGGAGGCTTCCACAGGGAGGACGACGCCACATACAAATACACCGTGGCTTTGGCAAACTACCTCTCAAATTACGGCTTTAACGAGTGCCAGCACTACACGCTTTCCGACGGCAAGGTTTTGGCAAAATACTTTGAAAATGCCGACAAGCTCGAGCTTTCAAATCCGCTTACAAGCGACCAGGGGGCATTGCGCCCGACATTGCTATTGGGGCTTTTAAACGCCGTAAGGCTAAACCTTTCAAACGGAAACGCCTTTCAGGGGTTCTTTGAAAGCGGAAGAATCTTTAGGTTTGAAAAGGACGCACTCATGGAGCTTATGGCAAGCGCTTTTGTAATCCCTCAGGACTGCGGCAAGCGCACTTGGGCGAATCTTCAAAAGCCAGACTTCTTTACGGCAAAGAAGATTGCCTGCGACATCTTGGGAATTTTGGGTGTTGACGCAAGCAGAGTGTCGTTTAAGCCCTTGGAGGGCGCGCTCTGGGAGAGCGGCTACGCTGCAACTTGCGGCTTTGTCGGTCGCGAGGGCTTTGAGCTTAGATTTGGAGCTGTAAACTTAAACGCGCTAAAGGATTCTGGCATAGAAAAAATTGTCTATGCGGGCGAGCTTGTCTTTAAGCCTGAAGTTGCGGGCAGAATGAAGAGCGTATCAAAGTTTAAGTCGTTTAGCACCTTCCCGGCATCGACTCGCGACGTGGCTTTAATAGTTCCCGAGGGGGCGTGTGCGGGCGATATTTCAAATGAGATAGCAAAGTCGGCAAAAGCGCGCCTAAAGGGCGAATTTGAGCTTGAGAGCGTGAGTGTGTTCGACGTCTATCAGGGCAAGGGCTTGCCGGAGGGCACTAAGAGCTTGGCTTTTGAGCTTTCCTTTAGGTCGCACACAAAGACCTTGAAGGCGGAGGAAGTCGCGAAGGTCTTTGACGCCATTTGTGCGGATTTGTCTAAGAAGTATCAGGTCAGGGCGCAGTAGCGCGCCTTGGCTTTTGGGGAGGTAAATTTTGAACTTCAAATTTGATTTAAAATCTGATTTGAGGTTTTTCATTTTTAGTTTTTTAAATTGCTATGTTCGGAAAGCGTAAAACTGAGATCGTAAAAAAACAGGCGGTTGACGATGGTGCGGAAATGCCCTTCCTAGACCACTTGGAGGAGCTTCGCATGACTATAATTAAGTGCGCAATCGCGCTTGTTATAGCCTGCGTAATTATAGGTGCTTTCGTAGTTCAGTTTAACGAGCTTTTGATGTATCCCTACCTAAAGGCTCAGGCGGACTATGGGCAGGACTTGCCCCTTCCGCGCGTAAGTTCAATGTTTGCGCCATTTTTTGCGATGTTTAATATCGCAATTTTCGGCGGGCTTTTCATTGCACTTCCATTTATTCTCTACTTCTTGGGGCAGTTTGTGTTGCCCGCTTTAAGTAGGCGAGAGCGCAAGGTTTTGATGCCGGGTATGCTTGCGGGAATTGCGCTTTTTGTCCTTGGAACCTGCCTTGCGTTTTTCTTCATACTGCCTACGGGCTTGCGCGTAAGTTTCGAGCTGAGCGAGCTTATGAATTTGGGAGTTTTATTCGACGCCTCAAGCTATTACTCCTTGGTTGTTTGGGTTCCATTGGGCACGGGGCTTGCCTTTGAGCTCCCGCTTTTTATCGTAATTTTAATTTACATAGGTGCGCTTAAAGTCGAATTTTTGCGAAAGTACAGGCGCGTAATATTTGTCGTTATTTTAGTATTTTGCGCGGTAGTTACACCTCCGGATCCTATAACGCTATTCTTGTTGGCAATCCCGCTTTACGCGCTTTACGAGATAGCGGTTTTTGTGGGCGACAAGCTCCACAAGATGAAGCTTGCCAGAGGCGGCGACGATGATGAGGAGGAGGACGAAGATGAGCCTGAAAGCGACATAGAGCGCTATCGCAAGAAGGCGGCTTTGCCCGATTCGGGCGGTAGCTCAAATTACAGTTACGACCCCACTAGCGACGATGAGTATTTTAAATACGTGGACGAGTCTTACAAAATGTACCAGCAGGAGTACGAGCGCTCGCAAAAAGAGGCCATGTACGATTTTTCCCCGCACTTTACAAAGCCCGTTTACGATTTCTCGCCGCACTTTGAAGGCTCGGAGAAGTCGGAGCCTGAAAGTTCGGGCGGAGAAACTGCCGAAGCTAATACTTCTAAACCTGAGGGTGCAGAGAGCGGTGCCAAGGAGGCTAGCGCGGGCGCAGAAATTTCAGAAAGCGGCGCGGGGACGCTTGCGGAGGCTTGCCAAGCTAAAGAAACCGAAGCAGTGGCAAAAGAGCCATCGACTCCGCAGTCCGATTCCGGGGGGGTAGCTCCCGAAGCTGAAAGTTCGGATTCGGGAAACAAATTGGAAAATCCGGAGTCTAAAAAATCAGACTAGCAGGGGTATCTGAAACTTCTAAATAAAAGCGAGCGGAATAAAGACTTAGATGAATTTTTTTAAAGCGACATTTTGCCTTGTTCTTCTAAGTGTTTTGCTTTGCGCGTGTTCCGAGCCGCCGAAGGTTGAGCGCGGAGAGTTTCCCTTGCCTGAGGGCGTTGAAATTGCCGACTGCAAGCCGGGCAAGTACGGCGGGATTTTCGTTTTAGCCGGGGCGGTTGAGCCGCTTACATTTAACGAGCTTATAAATACGGAAAATGACACAAGCACGATTCTTTCTATGATGAATTGCGCGCTTGTCACAACGGATCCATTCACTATGGAGCCAATCCCAATGCTTGCAGAGAGTTGGGAGGTGTCGGAAGATTCGAAGAGCTACACTTTCAATTTGCGCCGCGGCATAAAATTTAGCGACGGAGTTGAAATTACGGCAGACGACGTAATCTTTACATTTGACGCCATATTTGCCCCGCAGCTCGACGCCGATGGAAAACCCGTTTTGGACAAAAAAACCTCAAAGCCGCTCTTGCGCTACCCATCGCGCTACGCAGGGCAATACACCATAGGCGGCGAGCCTATAAAGTACGAAAAGCTTGATAAATACAGGGTAAAGTTTACGACAAAGACCGTCTATGCGCCGTTTTTGACAGACATAGGCTTTATGTCTATTCTGCCCAAGCACAAGCTTTTCAAGGCCTTTGAGGACGGCAGCTTAAACACGGCTTGGAGCACGCAGACAGCTATAAATAACCCCGAGGAAATCGTCGCAAGCGGGCCTTTTAAGCTCTATTCGTACAGACCCGGCGAGAGGCTAGTTTTGACTGCCAACCCCCACTTTTGGAAGGCCGACAAAAATAAAAACAGGCTTCCTTACATAGACTTTTTAATCTTTAAATTCGTAGCCGATGCAAATACTGCGACAATTTTATTTGCGACCGGCCAGTGCGACGCAGCCTCTGTTTCCGCAGGCGACTACCCTTGGGTCAAGGATTGGGCAAAGACTTACGATTTTAAAATCTACGAGCGCGGCCCCTCGACTGCCATTTCCTTTATCTGGTTTAATCAAAACACCCGCAAAAATAGCGAGGGCAAGTTCGTAATTCCCGAATACAAGCTGAAGTGGTTTACAAATAAAGTGTTTAGGCAGGCCGTCATGAAGGCTCTCGACCGCGAGGGGCTGATACGCGGGGTTTGGTTTGGAAGGGCTGTGAAGTTGCATTCTATAATTAGCCCCGCAAATAAGAAGTGGTATAGCGACGATGTTACAAAGTACGAATATAGCCCCAAAGAGGCGCTCCAACTTCTTTTAAAAGACGGCTTTAAGCTAGACGCAAGCGGGGCTTTATTTGATTCTCAAAATAACAGAGTCGAATTTAACTTGCTAGTTGCCGAAAACAGTTCCTCAACAAGAACGGCGACCACGATAGTGGACAATTTAAAGAAAATAGGCATAAAGGTAAATTTGGTATTTCTCGACTTTGCCACAATAATATCGCGCATAGACGGCTCTTACGACTACGACGCTGCAATGATGGGCTTTACGGGCGGCGGCGACCCCACGGGCGGCAAGGCAATCTACCGCTCCGACGGCTTTTTGCACATCTGGAATCCGCGCCAGGAAAAGCCCGCCACAGCTTGGGAGGCCAGAGTCGATAACTTGATTGACACTCAGGAAACCAGCCTAGACGAAAATTTGCGCATAGAAAAAATCGCGGAAATGCAAAAGATTTTTGCAGAGGAGCTGCCGCTAATATTTTTGACTACACCCCTTAGCTATTCGGGCATACAAAAGAAGTGGCAAAACGTTAAAGTTCCGCCCATAGGCTCGGTAATATGGAACTTGGAGGAACTCTTTATAGACGGGGAGGGCGGCGATGATTAAGTACATACTAAAGCGCTTGCTTTCGATGATACCGCTTTTGTTTTTCATAAGCGCGCTTGTTTTTTTGCTAATGTATTTGGCACCCGGAGATTTCCTGAGCCAGGCTCGTAACTCCAAAGACATCTCGCCTGAAATCGTCCGCCAGCAGGAGATTAGTTTGGGGCTCGACAAGCCTTGGTACGTTCAGTACGGCAGGTGGTTAAATAGCGTCTCGCCCATAAAAACTTCGCTGCTTTTGCCCGAGAGTGAAAGCGGCGAAAAACCGCTAGTTTACTTCGGCGCTCCCGACTTTGGCTACTCTTGGAGCTACAAAATTTCCGTAAGCCAACTATTGTCGCAGCGCATAGTTTCTACTCTGATTTTGGCCTTGTTTACGACCGTTTTGACTTACCTAACCGCAATTCCCCTCGGCGTTTTGGCGGCGGTTTACAAGGGCAGCATATTCGACAGGCTAAGCACCTTTTTAGCCTATGCGGCGGTCAGTATGCCCTCGTTTTTTCTCGCGCTTTTGGCGGTTTTATTTGCGGCGGTAAGCGGTATTTTCCCGACGGGCGGGCAGACATCGATTATGTACGACTTCCTGCCAATACATGCAAAATTTGCCGACTACATGTGGCACTTGGTTTTGCCGGTTTTAGTATTGTCGGTGGGCGGAGTGGCGTCGGTAATGCGCGTAATGAGGGCTAGCTTCCTGGAATACATGGCAAGCCAATTTGCCGTCACCGCCCGCGCAAAGGGGCTTAGCGAGAGGGCCGTGATGTTTAAGCACGTCTTGCGAAACGCGATAAACCCCATAGTCACTTCCTTCGGCTTTTCATTTGCGGGGCTTTTGTCGGGGGCGCTGTTGGTTGAAAACGTTATGAACTACCCGGGCTTGGGGCAGCTCATTTATACGGCTATCATTAGGCAGGACCAGTATGTGGTTATGGCGGGCGTTGTGATGGGCTGTGTGATGTTAGTTTTAGGGCAGCTCTTGGCGGACATTTTGCTTGCGCTCACAGACCCGCGCATAAGGCTTGAAAATGAGCGCGTGCCCTACAAGTGGGTGGGGCTTATCTTGGCTTTTGCCTTTGCAATGGTAGTTGGCCTAACTGCAATTTCAGAACTTTGGCAGGAGGGCTTTGAGTTTATAAAGGCGCTCGCTCTTTGGGGCGCAAAGATTTTTATAGCGCTTGTTTTAATTTCGCTCTTCGCGGCCTTAGTTGCGGCGGCAGTCTATTTTTGCAAGAACTTTTTGCCAAAGCTTATGCGCTCCTTCAGGGGGGCATGCGCCTTCTTTACGCTGCTTATTCTATACATCTTGGCGGCTCTCGCGCCATTTATCGCGCCCTACGAGGCGGCTACTCCCTGTCTGCAAAAGCCCTTCCACCCGCCCACAAAAATCTTTTTTAAGGACTGGAGGCTGCACTGCCAGATTTACGAAAATCTAGACCCTCGGCCTCAAAGTACGAGCCTGTGGAGGGCGCGAGCTTTCCTATAAAATTTTTTGCAGAGAAAAAGTCGGCAGGCGGGCAAAAAATATTGGGGCTAATTCCCTGCAACTACTCGCTCTTTGCCGCCGACACAAGCGACGAGAACGCCCGCATATATCTGTTAGGTTCCGACGCAACGGGCAGGGACGTGTTTTCGCGCCTGCTTTACGGAGCGCAGATTTCGCTTAGCATAGGCCTTATAGGAATTGCCATTACCATGGTGATAGGCTTTGTAGTGGGTGGGCTTGCGGGCTACTTTGGCGGAGCCTTCGATTTTGTCGCCATGCGCATTTGCGAATTTTTAATGGCTATTCCGGGGCTATACCTTTTGCTTGCTATGCGCTCGGCCTTTGCGGACTACTTTGAAAGTTCGCAGATGTACTTAATGATAGTTATAATTTTGTCTCTCATAGGCTGGGCGGGGGCTGCGAGGGTAATTAGAGGAATGTCGCTTTCGCTTGCAAAGCGGCAGTTTGTGCAGGCGGCGGAGGGCATGGGGCAAAAGCCTTTAAAGATTATCTTTAAGCACTTTTTGCCGAACGTCATGGGCTTTTTAATTGTTAGCGCCACTTTGTCTATCCCAGCATACATCTTGGGCGAGGCCTCGCTTTCGTTCTTAGGTTTAGGCATTCAGGAGCCTTCCGCTTCTTGGGGCTTAATGCTTGCGCAGGCTCAACAGGACTCAAAAATTTTGATGCTGGGCTTTTGGTGGATGCTTCTGCCCGGCCTTGCAATTTTGATTGCCGTTCTTGCCTTTAACATTTTGGGCGATGTCTTGAACGATTAAACTTTTAGCGATTAGCTTATCTCAAAGCCGCTCTTCGGCTCTCGCAAAGGCGCTTGTCAACTTGCAAATTTTGCGGGCTTTTAACTTTCGATTCTCTCGGGCTTAAAGCGGTGCTTTTTCTGCCGTTATTAAGTTTATATCTTGGATTGTCGCGGGTTTGCTATTTTCATTTTTCTCCTCGCTAACGATGCTTATAAACCAGAAGTATAAGCTGGACGGGCATCTGATTTCGGGCTTGAGGGGAATTTTTGTGGGGCTTTTATTTTGCGCGGCAATTCCATTTGTGGATTTTCCCAAAAGCGGAATATTCTGGGCGCTAATTGCAATTCAGGTTGCCTTGTCGACATTTTACAACGCCAGATTTTACGAATCGGCAGCGCGTTACGGGGCGGGCTCCACGGCTAGAATTAGTGTTCTTGCAATTGCTTTTGGAGTCGTATTTTGGTGGGCTATAGACTATGAGAGGTTCTTAGTTTTAATAAGGGATACACCCGTACTTTTGGGAATTGTGCTATCGCTATGTGTCGTCTGTGCTGGCTTTTACTTTATGGCTCTTAAAAATGCGCGCGCACAGGCGGGTGAGCTTGCCTATTTAATGCCGGCTGTCGTGATATCGGCAGTGATGTTAATAAATAGAAAGGAGGTCATGGAACACTCTAGCTTTCTATCGGCTGCAGTTTACTATTGCGCAGTCTCAATATTCTTAAGCGGGGTTTTAAATATTTCAATTTTTCAAGGTAGGTTTTAAAAGCTTTAAAACCCAGTTGGGCACTCCGCGCGTTCTAAAGGCCGGTATCGTTATGGCCTTGGCTAGTTCCGTAACTATTATATGCGGAAATACCGCTACATTCTAGGTCCCGAATCCCGCTTTCATAAACGCCCTCACTCTTACAATTCCAATTTGGGTCTTTTTATTGGACAAGTTTTCAGGCCGCAGCCCAAAGTTAAATTGGGGCGGAACTATAATTATGCTACTTGGCTTGGTCGCTTTAATTTACTTTGCGGATCTGCCAATACACATGGCGCATTGGTAGGGAGTCTTTTTTTGAGGGGGGGTAAGAGTGTTGCGCGGCGCTTTTCATCTGGAAAGTACAGTTTTGAATCTTTGCCTAGCTTTTATTTTTTATCTTTATATTTCTATTGGATTGGAAGAATTGGAAAATTTTATTCTTCACGCGGGCTCTTAAAAATAATGGCAAGTTAGGGGGGAACTTGAGGGCTTTGTATCAGGAGGGTAGCTTTTACTTTTTTCAAAAGTTAAATGTGTCTAACTTTTTTCTTGACCTTTTTTTCGCGATGCTCTTTACTTAGATCACAAAATAAAAAACGCGCTTCACGCGCTCTGCAAAGCTGTTGCAAATTTGCCTAGGTTATTTTTACAATTGTGGTAATCGCGGGCGCAGAAGTGCGGGATTTAGTTTTTTTTGAAATGTAAGTTAGATTTATCTAACTTTGTCAAAAGTGCGAAATCTACAGAAAAGAAAACACAAAAATCTTAAAGGAAAATTGAAACTTTTTATGGAAGCCAAAGATATTAAAAAAATAGTTAGTTCGAAAGGGTGCTCCTGCAGGTGTTTATGCAAGGGGTGTTGTACAGGGTGTTCTTCAAAACGACAGATTAATAAGTGAGATTAGAAACTGTATAATAGTAAATCGGACCTCCCCGGAAGCGGGGAGGTCTTTTTATTTGCATTTTTTAAGCAATAACTTCAAAATGCACCGCAATTTTGCTTGCCTTTTGCATTGTGGGATTTGTTTGATTTCCTTTTTGCAGGCTATTTAAGGCAAATAGAAACTACTTAGATACTTAACTATGAAACTTGCCAACTTTATTAGACTCATTCCAAGCTTTGTACTGCTTGTATTTTCACTTTCAGAGCTCATTTCAGCTCCGAAACTAAGCACATCGGAAATAAGGTTCAGCTCTTCAGATTCCGCACTTGCCGACAGCGCAAATCTAAGCGTAAAAAATCTTAGGCAGGGCAGTGTCGGAGAGTGGATTTTTAACTCCGGCGGACTCTTGCAAGTTTCATCAAAAAACAAGGGCGACAGGCTCTTTTACTTTGAGAACTTCGATTCGCTTACAATTGACGGGAAGGGTGGAATTTTGGAGATGGATAGACCCTACCTTGCCTTTACCTTCTACAAGTGCAAAAATATAAAAATAAAAAATCTTACCCTAACTACAAAGGAGCTGCCTTTTGCCGTAGGTAAGGTCATTGAAACTGGAGATGACTTTTTTGACGTTGAAATCTGCGAGCCCTATTCTATTGAAAATAGAGACAAGGTTGAGGCTGTTATGTCTTACGACAAAAAGCGCGGGCGCATGTGCGAGACTTACGACAAGTATTTGCAGTTCTTTGAAAACAGCATAGAAAGGCTCTCCGACAAAAAACTTAGAATCAAATTTAAAAACAGCAAGGCTCCAAAAAAGGGCATAGACGTTCTCCTTCGCTTCGATGTTTACTCCTTTAGCGCAATCAGGTTTTCGGAGTGCGAAAACCTGAGCTTTGAGAACGTAAAGCTCGGCGCGATAGGCGGCATGGGCGCGCAGTTTATGAACGTTAAAAACGTAGATTTAAAAGATTTTAGGATTGAACCGCCGGCGGAGAATATCGCAATGAGCACCACCGCCGACGCCACGCACTTTAACCAGTGCTACGGCGAGATAAATTTCGACAACTGCCACTTCAAGGGCATGGGCGACGACGGCACGAACATACATCACATGTACCTTACCTACATAGGCAAGAAGGGTGATTTTGAGTATGAATTTAGCTTTGGGCGCAAGGATGTATTCTGGCCTGAATTTTCGCCGCATGTCGGAGACGAGGTCGCCTTCGGAAGCTCCGAAAATTTCTTGCTGCCCGACAAAAATCTTCGCGCAAAAGTCTTAGAAAAGAAAGTCGATAATAAGGCAAAGCGCATATACTTAAAGCTCGACAAAAATTTGGCTCCGCTTTCGGGAACGACCCTTGCAAACATGAGCGCTCTCCCAAAGGTGCGCATAAAAAATTCCTCGGTAAAATCAAACCGCGCTCGCGGCTTTGTAATAAAGACTCACGATGTAGTGATTGAAAATTGCCTGTTTGACAGCACAAGTGCTGCCGGAATTTTGGCGGAGGTTGACAACAACTACTGGTTTGAGGCTCTGCCCGCAAACAATGTATTAATCAAAAATTGCACCTTTAAATCCTGCAACTTTTGGACCCGCAAACCGCACAATTACGCGATTGTGGCCGACGCTACTTACGGCAAGGATTCTCCGAGAAAGGCAAAGGTATTTTTAGATTTGAGGCAGCAGGGCAACAAATTCATAGATTGCCAAGGCTCCATCTTTATAAAAGAGTAAGTAAATCTCAAATTTGGGCTAGGTAAAATTTCTCTTACGTCTTTGTGAGCCACTTCCAAAGAAATTATTTTTCAAAAAAATAGTTTCATTATGAAAGATGTGGAGCTAATTTATTCCCACTTTAATAACTTAAGTGCATAGTAATTTCGCATCCGTTGTCATGTGTCGCAAGCGCATAGGGGGCAGAATTTGGAGTCTCATTTTTTAACTACTTCCATTTTCCCCGATGTCGGGCAACCTATACTAATGCTTTGGAAAATATCTCGCATTAAGGTCAAAATCCAATGTGCAAAAAATGCGCGGAAAGCTTTCCGCGCAAGGCAATACTTTTTTATATTTTCGTTCCTGAATGGGGCTTTAGCGCGGAGAGGCGTTTTGCATTTCCACAAACTGGCGCATGTCTCTTAAATCTACCGCATTTTTAGTCTTTGTAAGCCCCATTAGGAATATTATGGCCCTATTGCTCTTATCGAATATAAATTCGGTATTGTAAAACTCTTCAGGCTTATTGGGGTTTCTGAGCCCGAAAACTTGCACGGGCTTCGTCAAAATTTGCCTCTTGCTTGTAAGCGCTTTTCTGAAATGCCCAAACAAAGCGAGTCTTGCAGGTTTTTTATCCACAATCACTCCTATGGGGACGGGTTGCAGATTTATGAAATTCATAGTGCCTATAGGCATATTTTCCAATGATAAATCAATGGCTTTGCCCGTTATTTTGCCCTCATTTTGGAATGTCGCCATCACAAAGTCAGAGAAGCCATCGGTGGGTAGAGATCCTATTTCCGTAAAAACTTCAGCCCCCTCAACCACGCTTCTTGAGTATATTTTTATCTCCTTTGATTTTGGCAGTGCATACTGCATTCCCAAGGTATTCTTTGGGGCGCTCTCTATAAATGTGTAGGTTTCGTCATTTATCTTTATTAAGTATTTATGAACCTTCTTATCTAGAGATACCAGGTAGAAAGCCATGTCGTTTGCTGTAGGAGCCTTAAATTTGTAATCGGTTTTTACCTTTGATATTTTGCCTCCAGGTAAATCGGGAACAGAGTTTTGCTTAAGATCTTGTTGCGAATAGGCAAGGGGATAAATACCCGCAAAGGCGACAATTAATAACAATCGTAAGAGTGTACTGCGTAATTTCATAATAAAAGGCAAGTAGGAGTAAATAAATCGCTCAAGTACTATTTGTAAGTTTTTACTTTGTCAATCAAAACAGCTCTGAATTTTCTTTAGCTTTGAACAAATAATGCTTGAAGTGCGTCAAATTTTTTGTAAAACACTCTAAAGACGGGGTGCATTTTCCTGTGCGGGCGCTCGCAGTGGGGCTCGGTCTTGATTTTGCGCTCCAGCCTTTATTGCACTTACTTTTTCTCTACCCCACTATTACTTCTTACAATGAAAAAAATCACTTCCCCTAATAAAAAGAGAGGCGCATTCGCGCTGGTGTTGGCCATAGGCGCTATGGCTTTTATGGTGCTCTTAGTCTTGACTTTATCGTCGATAGTTTCGGCAAAGCTCAGGCTTTTAAACTCGCAGAAGGAAAACCGAATGGCCCGCTCAAACGCACTCTTGGGCATGAGTGTAGCGCTTAGCGAACTGCAGCGCTCTATGGGCCCCGACAATGCAATTTCAGCTCCTTCAACTATATTTGATACCGACCCAAGCACCGTTCAAATAGACGGCGTGCGAACTCCTTATGTTATAGGAGCTTTTCCAATAGACACTCAAAAAAGCGGTAAAACCTTCTACGACGCACAACAGGATGAGCGCGAGGTCGTAGATCTTTTAAAAGAGGGAAAGGCTGTGGAGTCTTCCGAGATTTCATGGCTTATTTCGTCAGAGCAGCGCATGTTGAATCCATCGATAGAATCTCCTGCAGAGCTAAGCGAAGAGAGCGTAAAACTCGCCTCATACTCGCAGTTAACGGACTTCCCGACGACTATGGGAGGCAAGGTTACATCTCAGCTAAAGAGTGAGACTGTCGATGTTGAAGCTTGGAAAACGGCGCCTATGCATGGTGGGTTTCGGACGAATCCCTAAAGGCAAAGATAAACATGGTTCGCCAAGATGAATATTTGGACGCACAAACCACGGGAAGTGCCGAGAATTTTGAAGGCCCCGCCGACAGGCTTATCCCGCAGGTTTCATACAACAGTTTTATAGACGAATTTTCCCAATTTCAGATAAATCCCTTCCTACCGTCTTTTGACGAGGAATCTTCAAGGATACTCCAAAAGGCGACATCTCTCGACGAAGTTGCAATGCTGGATTCCTCTTTGACAGAGTGGGTTCAGAAGAACAAAAACGATTACACCGTAAGTTCCCTCGGCATACCGGTCGACGTCACACAGGGCAGGCTCAAGGAGGATTTGTCAGTCTACTTGACGGAGAGCGGTTCAGGCAAGGGTTTGAATGACAACTACTCTATAATAAGGGGAAGCGAAGACGATAAGAATTACACGGGCCCCGACTTTGAATTGGATACTTACGACACCAACCTGCCCAGAATGGGTCTATTGCGCGATTGGGCAACTATGTTAGACGATGCCGGGAAAAATTTTGAAGACGGCATAAAGGCAAGAGCCCAAAAGACTACAAAGGCTGATGTCCAACACGGGCTGTATCCGATAATCACAAAGGCTATGTGGACTTTCAGGTTGGCTTACAGACCGAGCGGACAGCTCGGCAACGATAGCACTATTCGTCTCTTTTTGGTATTCTATCCGAGAATATCCATATACAACCCTCATCAGGTCACTATAAAATCTAGCGACTATCTAGTGAGGCTCATGTTGCCGTACGCACTGGAACTAGCCACTCCCGGCGAGGGCTACTTTGACTCTGATAAAACCGAAGTTGAGAAGTTCTATCCGCCCTTGGCTCTTCGCTACGATGCGCAGACCTTTGTTGAGCGAAAGGAAGGGGAAGATAGTATAGAGCGAACCTTACACCCATATAGGATTTTTGAATATTCCGGTTCTGCTAGTGCGGCCAAAGGGATAAATGCGCCAAAAAAATTCAATAAATCTATGGCCGTTACATTTAGAAATATCTTGAATGCGAGCAGTATGTACAGAGGCAAGGCGGACCACTCTACTGACGAAAGCTCCGCAAACGGCACTCCAGTTATATCTATGAGAGTGGACCAATTGGAGCTGAAGCCCGGCGAGACTGTGGAGCTTGTCGCCTACGATGGCTCAAGCCAAATGCAAACTTATAGCGCAACGTCTTCCAGTTACGAGATTATTCCACGCAGAGCTCAGAATAGCTATCCTGAACTTCAGCCCTGTATGACAGTTCAAACAGGAGGTACATACGTAAGGGGTGTTGGCCTTCTGATTGATACCGGCCTAGATTTTAGGGAGAAGGAGAATCTTATTTCCTGTACCACTAAAGAGTGGGGAAATCCGGATATTACAGACGAATTTAAGGCTGCTGTTAAGCCTACGGGAACTGCTAATAATCCTAAAGTTGTCGCAAATTGGAGAGTTGTTCCGCTTTTGAATGATAATGCGCTGTTTTCTTTTACGAGCGATACAACTGATACAAAGCAGGGGCACTCCTATTTGGGCTATGAGCTCTGGACAAGGGGAGGCAGCGGATATGAATATCTGACTTCCCTTGATACGGCCATGTTAAAATCGGGCGGAACGAGAACCGTTGCGTCACAGACAAGTAATTCGGATGAAATATGGCACTATTCAAAAACTAAGGCAATGCAACCCAACTTCCCGCACGTTGTTATATTTAATGCCGCTGTTCCTGGGCGTTTTTCAATTAGTTACGCATGGAATAGTAGAGTCGATAGAGACGGTGCATCATACTTAAATCCGAAAAATGACTCTCACGGCTATTACGGTTTTTCTAATGGTGTTGGTGTGTCATACAGTCAGCGTCCATATTTTAACATGAATAATTATAGTGGACCTGATTACTATATGGTGCCACTTATACCTTCAGTAGATTCTGTGCAGAATACGCCTTGGGCCTCTGCCGGCAATATAGGTGCTATCTACTCAAAAGTTCCAAGCGATTTAAACCATGATGACATGGGAATAGAACTTGCAACCTCTTCTGGAGCCTTTAACGATATAGCCGCATCTAATGACAAGATTTGGGGCGGCAATGGCGGACAAGGTGGCGGTTACGCTGCTTGGTCTATTACTACACTTGGACCACCTAAGGATAAGGCTAATGACGCAGCGCCAGCCGGAGCCTGTTATATGCCGCCTTACATGGCGCTTATGAATCCTTTGCGAGATAATGGTATTGTTCCGAGAGTTGATGCTTTCCACTCCTATAATCTGGTGTTGATTGATCCTATTGACGATGGCTACGGAAGCCGAAGCTATTGGCAGGATATAATATTTAAGCAGGACCACAACCGCTACTGGTCGTCGCATGCCATAGATGAAACAACAACTTCTCAGTACGTTGATAGTAGCGGGGATTACTCCTGGACTTCTAAATACTCTTCTGACGGTGGTTACAGAAGAGGCTCTCCGACAATATTTTACCCAACGGTCACGCCCGAGCATGGCAATTGCGGTTATTTTTCGATAAATGGCTTTACTAAAAACGATGTGGCTTATGCACTGCCAATATATGATTTTGTGAGAAATTCAGATGAGGTGATGTCTCTGGGAGTGTTTTCAAACGCAAATTTAAGCACCATGCTTTGGCAGCCTCAGCGAGCTTTGGGCGAGTCTTGGGCCTCTCCGTTTATAAAGCGAGAGGAAATTGTAAATACGGAAGACAAGGTCTTGCACGACAATGAACTCATAGACTTAAGCTACATGCTAAACGCCTCAGTATGGGATAGATTTTACTTGAGCACCATACCGCAGGACGGTCTTCGCGACCCTTACGCCGGCATGCGCATGAGAAATCCCCGCCACATACTGACAAATGTTGAAAATGACACTTCCGAGCTTTTTGGCGATACAATGGCCTTTGAGCGTTCGGCGGCACACATCGGCGTTGAGGGGGCTTTCAATGTAAATTCGACTTCGTACGAGGCTTGGAGAGCTTTTCTCGGTGGAATGTTGGGAACTAAAAAGCTAACCCAGCTTGAGGAGGAGTATCCTGAAAATGAGGATACATCGTCGCCGACAAATTTCTACATGCCAAATCCCGGAAACCTAAATACGGTTTTGAAGCCACAGGATGTTGAAAAGAAGGTTGGCTACAGAGATTTGGGTGTGGGTAGAAACATAAGCGAGGCTGAGATTGACGAACTTGCAAGAGAGGTTGTTGCGGAAGTAAAGCTCAGGGCGCCATTCTTTAGCTTGGCGGATTTTATAAATAGGCGCTTGATGAAGTATTCGGACGCTTCGGGCGATGAGGATTTGTCTTACCAGAGCTTGATGGGCACCCTGTCGGCGGCAATTGCAAGGGCTTCCGAGCAGCAGACTGGTTCTAAAGCAACAATATTCAATGCGGACTACAACTTCACAAAGCAAAACCCGTCTGCTACGGATTTATTGACGATGATGCGCGATACTTCGCGCGAGTCAATAGAGCAGGCTTCCATGGCGCCCTACGGCAAGTATTACCGCAGAAGCGCGGGAATACCCGGCGCGCAGCTATTGCAGTCGCAGCTTCTGACGGCCTATGCGCCATTTATGACCGTCCGCGGCGATACCTTCACTATCAGGGCTTACGGCGAATACCTAAACCCCTTGACTGGCACGTCCGCAAAGGCTTATTGCGAGGCCCTAGTGCAGCGCAGTGCCGAGACTGTGGAGCCCTCGGACGACATTGTGAAGCCCCTAGAACCCTTCGGGCGCAAATTTAAGATTGTATCTTTCCGCTGGCTTACTCCGGCAGAACTTTAATCGCATATTTTCCCGATTCGCGCTTCTGTTTGGAAGCGCGTTTTTTTTGGATTTTCCAAATTGAGCGGCAAGATATTTTTTGACTAGGCGGAATTTTTTGGCTGAATAGTTTGCCAAGAATAGGACTTTCTCTAGGCTTATTTTTATAATAGTTTATGATTTTTGTTGTAACTCAGAAATAGCATTAACTTAGCTTCGGCAAACTATGCGCACAGAAATATTTTTAGAATATTTTTAGCTAAAAAAATATTGTTAAACTAAGTAAAATCTGTAAGGAAACTCGCTCGTTCAGCGGAAATATTTCCGATATTTTTATTACTAAATATGAAAAAATTATTACTCACTATAAATACACTAACTATTGGACACCTCCTGTGTTCGGCCCCAAATCCGAACATAGTTTTAATGCTAGCGGACGACTTCGGCTACGGTTCTTTGAACGCCTACGGCGCTCCTAAAAACCTGATAAAAACTCCGAATATGGATTCTCTGGCAAAGCAGGGAATTATGTTTACAAACGCATGCACCCCAAGCAGCGTATCTTCGCCGACGCGCTACGCCGTTTTGACGGGCAGGTACCCTTGGCGCATAAATATGAAGTCGGGAGTTTGGGGCTATGAACCCCTCGCTATAAGCAAGGACACTCTGACTCTTCAGCGCATGCTAAAATCCGAGGGCTATTCCACTGCCTGTGTCGGCAAGTGGCACCTGGGTTACGGCGACAAGCATAGGTCGGGTAAAGACGTCGATATGCGCGACGACTTCACCGGCAAAGGCGTAAACAGCACGGGCTTTGACTACTCTTTTACAATTCCCCAAAATCACGGTGACGTGACGGGAATTTACATGGAAAACGACAAAATTTGGGGCCTGCGTTCAAATAAGAAAATTGATTGCGGCAACTCTGCATACGGGCCGCCCTATCACGGATACGACGCACCTCAGAGAGTCAATGAGGAGGCCTCCGCCTTCCTTACTCAAAAGGCGATATCTTGGTTAAAGACCATACCGAAAGACAAGCCTTTCTTTCTATATTTTGCCTCTCCGGCAGTTCACGAGCCCATTACTCCGTCGAAGAAAAATGCCGGCAAAAGCGGGGCGGGAGCATACGGAGATTTTATCTTGGACTTGGACGATTCCGTGGGTGAGCTCGTCGCGTACTTGAAAAAGACGGGGCAGTTTGAAAATACCATATTCATATTTACTTCCGACAACGGCGCCCAGCATTGCTCTCCAACTTACGACAGAACAAAGCATCCCAGGGGCGGGGTTCCCATTCTAAACCATGTGCAAGACGCAAACCGGGCGGGGCTTAAATTAAATGGAGACTGGAGCATGGGCAAAACCTTCATACACGAGGGCGGCACTCGCGTTCCATTTATCCTTACTTGGCCTGGGCATATTCCCGCAGGCAAGGTTAGCGATCAGGCATTCTCTCTGGTCGATATTATGGCGACTATCGCTCATGTGGTGGGCTACAAGTTGGATGCGTCTAACCACAGTGTCGCCTCGGATAGTTTCAACGTTTTTGATATATGGCAGGGTAAAAAGTTTGAGCGTCCAAATATCATAACTGCGAGCGTATCCGGCGCGCGAAGCATAAGAAATGACGGCGTTAAATACGTTGACGCCAAGCCGTTTTCTAAGCAGAAATTGCCAGGCGAGAAGGTTCCGGCTCTGTACGATTTATCTAAGGATCCTCAGGAAAAGGCAAACCTTGCCAAAAGCAATCCCGCGCTGGCCGAATCACTGCAGGAGAAGTTAGATGAAATTACGGAGCGCGGCACGAGCAGAGAGTAATCTGCCGTTGCAATACTGAGAATTAGCAGGCGCCGCATTTAAGGCATCTTTGTAAAGTGCGGCGCCTTTATTTGCGCGGCTTGATGATATTTCTATTTTATGGAGGTGTTAATCTTTACTTTAGCGAGGTCTGCAACTGATTTTCGGTGGTAAACCTTTATGAATGTGTGTTATTAAACTTCGGGCTCAAATTCTAATGTAGTTGAAATATGATTGTAATGGAATCTTTGTCTTGCAAAAAAGATAGTGTTCTGTATAACTAAAATAGTTTGGCGCGTTCGGATATTTTTAGGTACAAAATTAGCAGAGGTTTGAGTGTATGAAAAATATGAAGTTAAAATTTCTAGCATTTTCGGCGCTTTTGCTCGCCGCAGCTTGCGCCTTTGCAGAGAAATCTCAGGTAAAGAAGCGCCCCAATTTGCTCTTTATAATGACAGACCAGCAGCGTTACGATGCAATTGCAGCCGCGGGCAAATACGGATTTCTCAAAACTCCAAACCTGGATAAGCTGGCTGAGACCGGCGCTTACTTTACCCGCGCTTATACTCCGTGCGCAGTTTCGGGGCCGGCGCGCTCGTGCATTTTAACAGGTCTTAACGTCGAGCATACGGGAGTT
>OLIW01001652.1_pt1 | contig 19251 bp, 20 predicted proteins | sample 1601321 | NCBI WGS metagenome assembly OLIW01 (sample SAMEA2452114, study PRJEB22498) | human gut metagenome
CAGAAAAAGCACATTTTATCCTCTTCCAGCAAGAAGATTCCCACATCTAAGGTACTTTTTCAGTAGTGTCCTATAGGTGAGGGAGGATGTCACAAATAAAATAGTCATCTTATAAAGTAAGAATCAAGAAAACATTATGAAAAACAAAAAGGGTCTGGTTGCGAAGTTTTTTGGGAAATGCTATTATGGAAAAAGAAAATAAAAAGAAAGGACAGGTAATGAATATAATTAATAAATTGTCCGTTGTTATTTCTGTATATAATGAAGAAGCAGTTTTGGACAAGATGTATCAGGCTGTTGTGCCAGTAGTAGAAAGTCTGCCGTGTGAATATGAACTTCTTTTTGTCAATGATGGAAGCAAAGATGCTTCTCCGGCTATATTAGACCGTCTGGCAATGGAGTCAGAAAAGGTAAAAGTCATCCATTTTTCAGCGAATAAAATAATAGATGAAGCCGATAATGGGGCGTCGCCAAGCGGTAAGGCACCTGGTTTTGGTCCAGGCATTCGGAGGTTCGAATCCTTCCGCCCCAGATTTATACGACAACTAGCGTTTTTGAGCAGACACTCAAAGGCGCTATTAAGTATATATGCAGGTTTTCACCGTCATATATAAAGTTCGAACACAATAATTTTAATTTTTGTATATTTTTACGTTTAGTTTGAGAAAACAACCAGTTTGAGAATTTCGGGCAACGTGATTTTTTTTATTTATAAGTTGGAAAATTCATTTTTGAAGTCGGTAGTAAAAATAATAAAAAATTTTTATCAATGCTTACCATTTATTAATATGCAGTCTGTCATCAATATTAATCGCTTTTTGTACGGGCAATTTTGCATCTTTTTTAGGATATCCTAATGCAATATAACAAGGCATTGTATAGTTATCAGGATGTTTAAGAGTGTTTTTAACATGTTCCAATTCCTCTGTCATAGGAATGCGAGTTACGCCAAAGATACCTTCTGCAGCGGCTGCCAATAATATATTTTCAATACAGCACCAAATTGAAGCAAATTCGTTTAGAGAACTTAAACATGTAGGGTTCATTAAAGGTTCTCTCAATTTAAAAAATGGTAAAATTAAACACCCGGAGTTGTAAAGCATAGAAAATTGTTTGGGCATAGCAATGTGATACATTCCTCTTTGGTCTGAATCTGTCATCCCAAATCCGTCCATCATTTTTTCGCATTCATCATAACTTGTCATATCTTCCAAGTTAAGAACGCTTAATCGTTCTTTTTTGTCGTTGACAATCACAAATTCCCATTCTCGAAGATGATTATTGGTTGGTGCTTTTAACCCTGCTGAAAGAATTCTTTTTATAATATCCATACAAATAGGTTTATCTTCAAAATCACGCACTGTTCTGCGTTTTTCGATTGCTTCATAAAAATCCATTTAATTCACAAGCCTCTTTTGTATATTTTACTCTTATATCATACCATAAATACAAGAGTTTAAAAAAATATATTCCTATCTTTCTCGCACCGAAAGTCATAATAAAAATAGAGTTAATATATATTATAAATTAGCCGAAGCTCTATGGAGAAGAAATAAATTATTTGAGGAATTATACGAGGATTTAAGAAACAATCTATTTTCTTAACATTTCTTAATAAATTCGTGGACAATTTTTATAATTAGTTGAAAAATTCAATATATCAGAAACTAAACTTTTCCTGAATTTTTTTTAAAAACAATTTTGCAGCAGGCGAAAACACCTGATATTTTTTCCAAACAATATCAAGTCCTGATTCAAGTTTTGGTTTTAGCGGTCTGAAACACAGCTCACTTTCTATTGATATATCTACAAGTTTATCAAGCGTAATAGCATAGCCTATTCCAGCTTTAACCATAACGGCAGCATTATAAACAAGATTAAATGTTGCAACGGTGTTTAATTTATCAAATTCACCTTGAAACCAATCAATGAAATCATTTTGTGAGTTCGTTTTCTTAATAGCCTGCCTTGAATTTATAAGCGGAATATTGTACAAGTCTTCAAGTGTTACAAATTTTTTCTTTGCAAGATAACTGTCTTTACGCATTACAACACCCCATACATCTTTTTCAGGAAGTGTTATATGGTCGTATTTTGAAAGGTCAACAGGTTGAATTAAAATTCCAAAATCAAGAAGCCCTTTATCAAGCCTTTCAGTAACATCTTCTGCATTTCCTGAGTAAATATGAAACTTTATATCGGGATAATCAGATTGAATTTCTTTAATAGTATCTGCTATATATTTCATAGAATCAGATTCACCGCCACCAATATAAATATCACCGCTTATGGTTTCACTAATCGATTGAAATTCGGCTTCGGTTTTTTCAACCATATCAACAATTTCTTCTGCTCTTTTTCTTAAAATCATTCCCTCCGGAGTAAGGGTAACATTGTATCGTCCCCGAACCAAAAGTTTTTGTTTTAATTCTTTTTCTAAATCCTGCAATTGTCTTGTTAAAGTAGGCTGAGTTAAATGCAATGAGTTAGCAGCACCTGTTATGCTGCCCTCTCTTGCTACTGCCAAAAAATATTTTAATACTCTAAGTTCCATAAAGTTATAATAGAGTTTTTTAAATATGCCTGTCAAGTATATTTAATTATTTAATATAAGTATTTGCTATTTTTAAAAAATCGTAAATAATAAAAATATAGGAGACAACCATTATGATAGAAGATAAAAATAAAATTCTTCAAAACTTAAAAGACGCTAATTGTGATTCAAATTTAATTTCTAAATTTCTACAACTTGTAGAAAACGGAAAAATTCCAGAACAGTTAAGGCTGTTATCTTCTCATAGAAAAAACCTTCTAAATAAACTTCATATAAACCAAAAACAAATAGATTGTCTTGATTATTTAATTTTTAACATACAACAAGGCAACAAAAAATAAATTAAGAAAGGAATATTGATATGAACAATGTCTTAATAGTTTATTATTCCTATACGGGAAACACAAGAATTGTGGCAAACAAAATTCAAAAAGCCCTGAATGGTGCAGACATTCTTGAAATCACAATGGAAAATCCCTACTCAACAGATTATGATACAACAGAAAGACAATCCCGCAAGGAAATACAAGAGGGATTTCGACCTTTAATTACAACAAAATGTGAAAATCTTGATGAATACAATTATGTAATTATTGCAACTCCGAATTGGTTTAACACAATGGCACCCTGTGTAGCTACTTTTTTAGAAAGCTATAACTGGGCAGGTAAAAAAATTCTTCCTGTATGCACAAATGGCGGGGGCGGTATCGGACATGTTGTTTCAGATATTAAAAAACTTTGTTCGGGGGCGGAAATAAAAGAAACACTTGTTTTGTACAATGACGGCGGTGCAGGAGTTGAAAATAAAATTTCTGCTTGGCTTCATAACAATTTGGATTAAAATTCTGATGAATAAAGCTATTATTATTGATAAAACTAAATGTATTCATTGCGGCTTATGCTTAAAAGATTGTGTAGCAGAGTGTCTTGAATTTGATAAAAATAAATTTCCTAAGTATAAAGAGGGCGGCAAAGAAAATTGTTTTGCCTGTCAGCATTGTTTGGTAATTTGTCCGGTTGGTGCACTTTCATTTGGGAATCGAAAGGTTAAAAGAAAATATTAATATTTTTGACTTTGAACTTGATAGCGACGATATAGAAAAAATTATGTCATTAGATAAGGGAAGAACCCTTTTTGGATGGTATTAAAAAACTTAAGGAGAATTAAAAATGGAAATAATAAGAGTAAATACACCGAGAGGTTTGGAACTAAAAGGGGCTATGTGGGGAAATAACACAATGCACACCGTAGTTATTATGATGAGCGGTATTTGTTCAAATGTTTTTCAAAATGATTTACTTACAGCAACCGGCGAATTATTAAATCGACATAACATAGCTTTTATTGCAGGGCACGCAATGGATGCGTTTTCTTGCATTGCATATTCGGATTTTTCAACGGGAAAGCAAAAATATACAGGCGTTGTGTTTGATGATTTTTCTCTTGTTTATGAAGATGTTGAATCTTATGTAAAATATGCTAAAAATCTCGGATTTCATAATATAATCCTTGCAGGACATTCTCTTGGTTCAAATAAAATCATTCATTATCTTGGAAATACTCCTGATAATCTCGTTGATTATTTTATAGTTTCCGCTCCTGTTGATTTATCGCACTGGTTTAATGTTATGCCAAATGTATCTGAATGCATTGAACTGGCTCAAAAATTTGTGGATGAAGGCAGGGGTAACGATATTTTACCGTATTTATTCGGCGGATTTTCTCCGATGTCGGCTGAAACAGTTTTATCTTTTTATAATGCCTTTAATCTTAAAAATTGTCCGGTGATAAGCAATGATGGCGAGACAAACTCTCTATACAATATAAAAATTAATGGCTCTTTTGTAATTGGAGAAAAAGACAGCCTGACTGAAGGTGAGCCAAAAAGATTTATGGAAAAAATAAATTCGTATTGCAAACACCCTTCACATAATCAGGTAATTGTAGTGCCTGACGCATCTCACATTTTTTACGGCAAACATGAAGAATACGCACATACAATTCTTGACTGCATAGAGCATCAATGGTGTTTTGCAACAGTATCTTAAGATTTAAAGAAAGGAATAATATGAAATTAACAAAAGTATTAAGCAGTTTAATTATATTAGTATTATTAATTACAGGAGGGACTCTTATGAGTGAAGCAAAAACTAATGATTGGGATAAAGTTTTCCCTAAAAGTAAGAATGTTAATGTAGAAAAAGTACATTTTAAAAACAGATTTGGAATAGAATTGACCGGTGATTTATATACACCGAAAGATAAAAAAACAGAAAATCTTCCGGCTATTGCTGTAAGCGGACCGTTTGGTGCCGTAAAAGAACAGGTATCCGGACGTTATGCTCAAACACTTGCAGAACGTGGATTTATTACACTTGCTTTTGACCCTTCATTTACGGGTGAAAGTGGCGGTGAGCCGAGAAATGTAGCTTCTCCCGATATTAATACGGAAGATTTTTCTGCGGCAGTAGATTATTTGAGTAATAGAAAAGACGTTAATCCTAAAAGAATAGGCATTATAGGAATTTGCGGATTCGGCGGTTTCGGATTAAATGCTGCTGCAATCGACACAAGAATTAAGGGAACAGTCACTGTTACAATGTATGATATGACAAGAGTAACAGCCAAAGGATACAATGATACGATAGATGCAGATGCTCGATACAAAATGAAAGAAGAACTGAATAAGCAGAGAACTGAAGATTTTAAAAACGGTAAGTATTTAATAACTCAGGGATTACCTGACAAGTTGACAGGTGATGAACCTCAATTTGTAAAAGATTATGTAGGTTTTTATAAAACCAAAAGAGGTTTCCACAAACGCTCAATAGGTTCAAACGGCGGCTGGAATACAACATCATCTCTATCATTAATCAATATGCCGATTTTGGCTTACAGTGACGAAATCAGAAACGCAGTATTAATGATTCATGGGGAAAAAGCTCACAGCAGATATTTTTCAGAAGATGCTTTCAAGAAATTAAAAGGCGACAATAAAGAGTTACTAATTGTTGAAGGTGCAAATCATGTTGATTTATACGATAACCTTGAGAAAATTCCATTTGATAAAATTGAAACTTTCTTCAACACATATTTAAAATAAAAAACTTCAAAGCAGGAATAACAAATTATTCCTGCTTTGATTTTTACTACGGTTTAACTACAATTTTCAAAGCCGGATCGTCAGGATTTGTTAAACGCTCCATTGCTGTATGAAGTTCATCAAGAGGTAGAATATCCGTTAAATAATTTGCAGGGTTAATTATACCTTTTGAAATTAAATCAATCGTTTCTTCAAATTCAACTCTTGTATAGGAAACCTAACCTATTAATTGAATTTCATTTAATACAAGCCTGTTCATATTAAATTGAACTGTCGGTGTGATTGAATTACCTATTACAACAACCCTGCCGCCCGGTTTTAATGCATTTATTGCTAAATTTAGTATTGAATCCATCCCTACGGCTTCTTTTATTAACGTTCAATCTAATAGTAGCACAATAAACATTATGGGGTATATATTTACGTTAAAAATACTCAAACGCCCTGTTCAAAATAATCAAACCAAGTGTCAATTTACATTCACCCCGGGCTATTCCGATATATTTATTCATCTTTTGAAATTATATTTTTGTATTTTTCGTCTAACTCCACAATAATTTCATGAAGTAAATTTTCTTCGCTCTTATTATGCATATAACTTTCAATTTGCTTAAAACCGGTATTTGCGTATTTTTCAGCTAAACTATATACATTAGTTTGATCCACTAAACCTTCTACTTCATTCTCACAAGAAACATATAACGCATTCATTAAAGATTTAAGTTCTGTTGTTATAGTATGTTCTCTTGCCAAGCCATCAGGGGTTTCTAAATCTGTTGGAGGTAGTGATATACCTAACGACAATGCAAAAATGAATAAATCTGTTCTTGGGAGTTTACCCAGACCAAAGTAATTATTTTTATCAATAAATGGAAATATTTCATCCCTTACTTTCTTTGATACAAAAATTCTTTCAGGAATATTCCTCATAATTACTCCTTTACTGTTTCTCTTTCATTAGTTTTTAGTGGAATCATTGTAGCTTCTTTTTCAAATATAGCTCTTATTTCATCAGAATACTCGTCATTAGTAAACATTGTAATAATTTGTTTATGCCTTGATACATTGTTTAAAACTTTTGCAAAATTCTTTCGATGTTCTCCCGATGTACGTGCAACAGGAGTATCAATTAATAATAAGTTATTATATCCGGAAATTTCTTGCAAAGCCAGCGTAAATGATAATGCCAACAGAGCCTTTTCGGCCGCACTGCATGAACCAAGACAAGAATATCCTTCTGAGTGGAATAAGCCTAATTTATAATTATTATCTAATTGTATTTTATCATATGTGTTTTCTTTCCATAACAATTCTTTGTATATTTCTGTTGCTCTATGTTCAATTTTCTCTTTAATTTCTTTCATGATTGCTTCTTCTACATCTATAGTAACCTTTTGGGTATCTTTTGCAAGTTTTATTTGTCTTGTAAGTTGAGTTAAATCTTCCTGTTCTTTTAATGCAGAATCTAAATCTGTTTGGAGTTTTTCATAATTTTTATATTTTAAATTAAGATCTTCTCTATAAGCTCCTATTTTCTTTAGATTTTCATCTCTCAATGCTTCTTGTTTTACTCTATCTGCAATAGCGAACCTAATTTCCTCAGGATTAGGCAATGAACTTAATTTATTTTCTAATTGTTGCAATTCTTGGCTTGTTGTATTTTTTTCACTATCATTCTGCTTCAATGTATTAATAAGCGCGTCTCTTTGTGATTTATAGCTTTCTACTTTTTTAATATAGAATTCTAAAGTACCTTTTGTTTGCATTAATAAGTTTGAAGCATCACTAGATATTGTAATTTTTTCTAATAATAAATTTATTATATTTCTATCAGCATCATTTAATTCTTTTTGACAAATACTACATTTATTATTTTTTAAAGCTTTTATTAACAAATCTTTATCGATATTTGGCGGTAATTCGTTATTTTTTTCTTTCTCTTTTATTATATTTAATGTTAGTTTACAAGCTTGATAAAAGGAAAAAGCAATCTTCATTTCACGAGCAAAAGTGAAAGCTTTTTCATTTAAGTCTATTGCTTTTTGGTTTAGATCTTTAAGTTTATTTTTTAAATTATCTCTTCTTGTATCAAGTTCATTTAGATATTCATAGCCGTTAATTTTATCATTATATTCTTGTATTTTTTCATCAGAGTATAAAATACTTTTTTCCAGCTCTTTAATTAAATCTTCTTTTTCATTTATTAAAATTTTTAAACTATCTATTTGATCGTTAATTTCTTGAATTTTAGGAACAAAATTTCCTGCTTCGCGCTGCATTTCTTTTAATATAACATCTAATCTTTCGGAAATACGAGAAATTATGTTAACTTGAGAAATGTTTTTTATTGAATTTTTTATTTTATCACCTTCTGATTGAGCGCCAAAGAAATAATTATGTAATTGTTCATTATCAAAATAAAAATATTGTCTGATTTCTTCCGGCATATATTTTTGAACGTAGTCCTTTGCCTCATCGTCAGTGCAGCATTCAACCTCCCCTGACGGCTTAGAATAAAACACTTTAAATGTATCCTTTTGAAGAAATTCGGAATCTATTTTAAAAGGGACTTCTCTTTCAAATATATAATCCTTACCGTTATTTTCAGCATTAATTTTTACTGAAATAATTTCTGTTTTTATATTTTGTCTTTTAGCGTCATTTAAAACTTGTAAATTTAACATTGGTAACGTGGCTTCATGACCAATATAATATTCTTTACCATAAAGACACCAGGTTATTGCATTTAGTATACTTGTCTTACCAACCCCATTTTCTGCAAGTATAACATGCAAATCTGACGAATTTGTATTGTTATATCTGATAGGAAATTTAAATTTCACGTTAATATATGGACGATAATTTTTAATTTCAATGCTTTTAAATCTCATAATCGTCTCCAGAATAGTTTTCAATTATTTTTTTATAACTGTCTTTATACCATCCAGCCCCTTGCAATTCAAAAGAAATTAAGGAAAAAATTACATTTTTAATATTTTCATTATTTTTAGTAAAAAGTTTTATATTTTCTTCAATTTTTGGATTTATACTTATATAATTTTTAGACACAGAACACTTCACTCCTTTTTTGACTTATCTCTGCATAGACTTCAGAGTTATTAATAGCATTTTTTGACATATCTTCTACGCGAATTAATTCTTTTTCAAATATCTCTTGTTCAAATTTAATTGTATACCGATTCTCTAATTTGTCAATACTTGGCAGCACAACAAAATCATAAACATAAGCCATTTTTTTATTATGCGAACTTCGTATTATTCTTCCAATCCTCTGAATGTATTCTCTAGGATTAGTACTATTAGCCATTAAAACCGCAGTTGAGGCCGAGGGAATGTCAATACCTTCATCAAGGCATTTTATTGCTGCTAAAATTTCGATTTCTCTTTTTTTAAATTTATTAATAATATACTCTCTCTCGCTAATTCCACCATACTTTTTATCAGGTTTAGATTTTTGTGATTTAGTATACCTATGAATTCTGATGCCTTTTTTGCTAACCATTTTTAGGACAGTATCAAGCTGTTTATCTGACACAAAAATAATTGTATCCTTAAATTCTGACAAATTTAATAATTGATCTAATTTTATATATTTATCTTGAGCATTTTTAATTATATTAGCTCTATAAAATAATAATTGTTCGTATTTGTGTAAAAATTCAGGATCATTTTTTGACAAGCTATAAAGCTTAGATATTCTATTTGAAAGTTTTTTGTAATCTTCAATTTCACTATCATTCAAACTAACAAAAATTGGGAAATATTTATAGTTTGTAAGAAAAGTCTTACCTGTAATAGGATTTATATTAATTAAGGCATCTTTAATTGTAAATTCATATGAATTATTCCCAAAATAGTCTTGAACAATGTTTGTACCCAAATCATCAAACCATCTTTTTGGAGTAGCGCTTAATCCTATCCTATAATAGTAATTCGGCAATAATGCTTGTCTATTTTTGCTTGCGCCAAAACCATGAGCTTCGTCTCCTATAAAACAAACTTTTATAGAAGATTTTAAATTTTTAAACAAATCAATAAAATCTTTTTTGTGAGAAGTTGAATGAGTTGTATAAATTACAAGATTGTTTATTCTTCCAATAATAATTTTATTTATAGCATTATTTAAACTACTTCGCCAATTTCTGTTACTACTATCTGCGAATATTGTTTCATCAAAATTTATTTCCAATTCATCTATAGAATTTTTCCATTGTTTTGAAAGAGTAGACTGAGGCGTAGATATAATTGTTATTATCTTATTATTCAAATTTAATATTTTAGATAAACAACCCAATGGTGTATATGTTTTACCTGTTCCCGTGGCCATTTCAAATAATAATTTATAATCATTTTTTATCCATTTGTCAACTGCATCTTTTTGATATGGAAAAAGAAAATCTTCTATTACTTTTTTCTTTTTTTTAGCATATGAATATTTTTTTAAGAATGTTTCTTTGTCAAATTCACTGCCTATTTTAATAAGCTTATGTTTTAATGAGTATGACAAGCTAAAAACTTCAATATTATCTCTTTGTTTGTTCCATATTTCATTAAACTTTTGGCTATCGCTTTTTAAATATTCCAGTTGCTCCGGAATCCAACTTCTAAAAACCTTAAACTCTTCTGAATTATAAAGCCAGCCTGAAGCAGTTTCATTATTAGAACCGCTAAAAGATATTTGATTATTGTTCTCGTCTGTAAGAATACCTACTTTTTGATGAAGTAATCCTGCATTATCATAATTTTTATTAATAGCAATTTTAATATCTAAAAAGCCTTTAGCTATCATCCAGCACATAGCTTGAACGTGGTCTTTTTGAAACTCATCTTCAATATTTGATAAATCATCTAAAATTTTCGTCTCAAGACATTTGTGCAAATTAACATTATTTTTAATTAAAGAATTATAATCTTCTTTTGTCAAATATGGACTAGTAATTAGTCTCATTTTACCATTATTTTTTATTAAGCCAGCTATTCCTTTTGCACATACACCAATGCTGGAAGACGAATAATACCCTGATAACCTGTCATAGCTTACGCTACTAGAAAGTACAGGTATGTAAAAATCTTCTAATACATTCACTTCATTATTAGTTTCATATGAACTAGATATATCTAAATCGATAAGAGACATTTCGTTTCATCCATTTCAATAATATTTTCAAAAATATGTATTATATTACCATTTGCATGAGATTTTATAAATTTCAGTAAATCAAGCAGATTATTTCTTCTTCTGATATGAGTTTTATTTGATAAAATATTTAAATAATTATCAATAGATACTTTATTAATCGAAGCATCTTTAATTATCTTTTGTATTATAGGAATTCTTATCATTAATTTAGCAGCTAAGTATTTCTGTTTTTCCTCATCTAAATTACAATAAGCATTACCTAATATTGACAATTTCATGCGGTATTTGTTATTTGGATTTGTAATAACTAATAAGTCTAATAAACAAGCTAACTTTGAATGATTTTCGCCATATTTTAAACGAGCTGCTTTATTTTTTTCTTTTCCATCCAGATAGTACCCAAGGTCATCGAAAGAAAGCTCTTCTTCACTTGCCTTTAAAATTTTTACCGTATTTATTATGGCATCATATAATTTACTAAACTGAGGAATATTGCTTAAAGAAATCTCTTCCAAATTATTATTGTTAATTATGGAAGATAATATAATATTCCAATCAGTTGCTAAAAGGGAATTACAAAACCACTTGCCAATCTTATCTGTCAAATTATCCGGACAAAAAACATTTTTATATGTTAAACAAGCTAAATCTATTTCTTTTGCATAGTATAAGGGCAGGGTTTCCTTAAAACTAATATGTTCCAGATAAAAATCATTCCAAGTTTTTTGATCTCTTATACAGATGTTACAATCTTTCTTATGTGAATATTTTCGACCATAACCTAAAGGATAAAAATATTCATTTTCATATTCAAACTTTAAATCAAAATATTTTTCAGAAATGTCGGGATGTTCTTTTTCAAAATCAATCAGACTTTGATACGCTGAACAAAAAGTCTCTTTATTTTTATGATAATTCTGGTTAGCAATACAAAACTCTCTAAATGACATTTTCTTTAAAAACTGTGGTTGATTACACCATCGTGCAATTTGCACATATAAAGATCTATACTTACTTTTCTTATAATTTTCATGTCTCATAATATATGGTAAACAACCATATTGCATTAGAATTTTAATACGTTCAAAGGTATTACATATATCGGTTTCATCTTGTGAAACAAAACCACATAAAACATAAAGTTTTGTGGTTTTATTACAATATCTCTTCCAAAGCTTTAATTTATTTTGTATTAATTCTCTATCTTCAATATGATCAAATGCAAATATGAAATCACCATGATATTTTGTCTGTGATAATCTTTTCGCACTTTGGGAACTTAACAGCCTAATATCTAAGCCTTGCCTGAATTGAAAAGGCTTATTTGTTTCTTCTAATTCGTCTAAAATATCTTCCCAATCTTTAAATGCTAAAAAATTATCATCCCATAAATAAATATAAGGTCTTTCTATATCAAAAAATTCTGAAATTGGAGAGTGCTTAAAAGGTTTATCATATTTTTTATTGACACAGAAATCACATTTTCTAAAACAACCTCTTGTAGAAAATCCAATAGAATAATCCAAATAATCCGAAAATCTATTTTTAGAATAGCCCAAATTAATTTGTTGTGTTACATAATCTGTATATAAATTATAATCAGGCTTATGATGCTCGATTTCTAAAGGTAAGTTTTCACCGCCATCAAGAAAAAAACCTGTACCCCCGAGTTTAATATTTTTTTTATTCAAAACATATTCTGGCACATTAGTAAAACTAAAGACCTTTGATAAAAAAAGTTGATCGAAATTATCAATTTCAGAATAATTTTTTATTAAATTTACATTATTACCATTTTCTTTGTAAAATGCACTTAACTTCATTAGGGCCAAATTGGGATGTCTTGTACCATTATCTAACAAATCAGCATCAATAATTCCTATTTCCACTTTTAACCTCATTCAAAATTGTACTTTACTAAAAAATAATACTTTTCATGATATATAAAATAAACCTCTATTTAGTTTAGAAGTTTTTTTTTAATTTCCATATTTTTGTTCCTTTGTAATTTTTTTATAACCAGTAAAATATATTTTAAATCTAATAAAAATAAAATTTGCGCACTAACTTACAAAAATTTACAATTATGTTATAATACTTTTATGCTGCTGGAGACACTTGAACAAAAAAAATGTTTTAAATTAGTTTGCGGGGCCGGCAATGAAGACCTTGACGAAGTTGAAAAGCTTGTGTATTTATACGCAAAAGCCGGCTGTAACTATTTTGATTTGTCGGCAAATCCCAAAATCGTTGATGTGGCAAGACAAAGTTTAGAAAAAGTTGGTCTTAATAAAAAAATATATCTGGGATGCAGTTTTGGCATAAAAGGCGACCCTCATCAAACTAAAGCTTATATTAACATGAGCGACTGCATTAAGTGCGGCAAATGCAGTCCCTTATGCTTACAAAATGCGATTTATCAACAAGAACAATCATTTAATGTTACTCAACCCAAATGCATAGGCTGCGGCAAGTGTATCGGAATATGTCCGCAAAAATGTATTTCAATGCAGGATAAAGCTAAAGAATTAAAAGAATTTTTGCCGGCGCTTATTGAAAAAAACATTGATATATTAGAGTTTCACGCAATATCAGAAGACGATGATGAAGTTTTCAGGAAATGGAACGAATTGAATGAAATGTTCAGCGGACCTTTAAGCATTTGCATAGACCGTTCAAAGCTCGGCGATGAAAAGCTTCTTACAAGAGTAAAAAAAATGCTTGAAATTAGAAAACCATACACAACAATAATACAAGCCGACGGTTTTCCTATGTCAGGGGGGAAAGACGATTTCAAAACAACACTCCAGGCAGTTGCAGCCGCAGAAATTTTTCAAAATGCAAATCTACCCGCATACTTGGTAATATCCGGCGGTACAAACGCCAAATCAACATTGCTTGCAAAGCAGTGTGATATAAATCTAAACGGCATTGCAATCGGCTCTTATGCACGCAAAATTGTTAAAGAATTTATTGAACAAGAAGACTTCTTTGAAAATGAAAAAAACTTTAATGATGCGCTGGCAATCGCTAAAAATCTTGTTGAAACATCATTAAAATACTTGGCACAGGAGTAAAATATATGAAAAAAATCAGCATAGTTTCAGCATGCTACAACGAAGAAAATAATGTAAAAACTTTATACGAAAAAGTTAAAGAACAAATGGACAAATACGAAAGTAAATATCAGTGGGAAATGATATTTATAGACAACTGCTCAACGGATAACACAGTCGATGAACTTCGCAAGATAGCAGAAGAAGATAAAAATGTAAAAGTTATTGTAAATTCAAGAAACTTTGGGCACATCCGCTCTCCGCACCATGCACTGTTAAACGCATACGGCGATGCTGTAATTTCAATAGTCTCAGACCTTCAAGATCCGCCTGAGATGATACCGCAATTTATTGAAAAGTGGGAAAGCGGATTTAAAATAGTTATGGGTCAAAAACTGACTTCTGAAGAATCAAAGTTCATGTATAACATCAGAAAATTGTTTTACTGGACGCTAAGAAGTCTTTCTGATGATAATACCCAACAATTGTCGCAGTGTACAGGGTTTGGACTATATGACAAACAAGTTATGGATGTTTTAAGAAAAATAGAAGATCCGTACCCATATTTCAGGGGGCTCCTTTGCGAAGTGGGATTTGAAAAAGCACTCATCCCATACAATCAGCCCCTGAGAAAAAGCGGAATTACGAAGAATAATTTTTACACCCTCTACGATATGGCAATGCTGGCAATTGTAAAGCACTCGAAACTTCCGCTGAGACTTGTAACTATACTTGGTTTTTCAACAGCCATTTTGAGCCTGATATTTGCAATATTTTATTTTGCATACAAATTAATCTTCTGGGATTCATTTTCTTTAGGGATGGCGCCTTTGGTAATAGGACTTTTCTTCTTCTCATCAGTGCAGTTATTTGTAATCGGGCTGGTCGGAGAATACGTCGGAGCCATATATACAAGAGTTGACAAAAAGCATTTGGTTGTAGAAAAAGAAAGAATTAATTTTTAAATCATGAATATACTAAAAACATTATGTGAAAAAACAAATTTTAGCTGGAGATTTTTAAAATTTCTAATGGTAGGAGCATTAAACACTGTTTTCGGATATAGTGTTTTTGCCCTTTTCACATATTTAAACCTGCATTACACAATTTCGACACTACTTGCAACAATACTTGGAATACTTTTTAACTTCAAAACAACAGGCTGCATAGTTTTCAAAAACGGAGATAACAAATTAATCTTTAAATTTTTATTTGTATATGGCGTTACATATTTGTTAAGTATTGCGTTTTTGCGGATATGCGAACACTTTGGCTTCACAAACATGTACCTGAACTATGCAATTCTTCTGCTTCCAAACGCGATGATTGCATATAGTTTAATGAAGAAGTTTGTTTTTACAAATAAATAACTAGCCAAGCTTTTCCTTAAAGGATTCGCCGTTAATAATTTTTAAATGGCGCTCAGCGCCTTCGCCAACGGATTGACTTTCTAGATTATGCTGTTCGACTAATTCATGCTGAAGCTTGCGGATATGATGATTTTGAGGCGAAAGCTCGATTTCGCTTTGACCTTCCAGAACTTTATTAATAGCAGATTTTGCTTCATCAAGCGCCCGTTCGGTGTCATCAAAATAACCTTTAAGAGTTTCAGCGGATTCACTAACCTGCAAAGCTTCTTTTAATACTTTTTGTATTTGCGCCATGGAATTAGTTTTAATATAAAACACTTGCAGCCTGTAGTCGTTGGCAATACTTAAAACACGTGCGCCGCCTTTTGCGAAATTTTTATGAGCAATCACAATGTCAGCATCGTCAAGATTACGAGTAATTTCTGCATTCAAATCAAGACGCTCGATAATTTTTTCAACAATTGTTCTTGAGACAGCATATAAATATATCTTTTTGAATTTTTTAACTTCATCAACATACTTCTGTCTTGAAAAGCTATATTTTAAACTATCTTGGGGTTCAGGAATTTTCTTTTCTAATTTATGAATTTCTTCACTCAACTCGTTAAGAGGCGACGGGTACGGAATATCAGGCGCCTTCGGCGCCTCAACAGTCTGCTTAACCTCATAAACCTTATCGACTTTACGGATTTCGGGCCTAATCGGCCAGCCGCGAAGAATATAATCAACGGCCTCTGCTGTATTTTTGTAAACAGCGAGGGTATTTCTGTCAAGAATTTCGATAACAATGTCAAAAGTCGGCTGTTTTTCACGTTCAAGAACTGTTTTTTGAGAAGAGCGGCGGCGGGCCTCGTCATCACCGAGGGTTACGGACTGAACACCCCCAACTAAATCAGAAAGTGTCGGGTTTTTGATTAAGCTTTCTAAAGAATTACCGTGGGCTGTAGCAATAAGCATTACTCCGCGTTCTGCAATTGTACGTGCAGCCTGTGCTTCTGCTTCTGTTCCGATTTCATCAACGACAATGACTTCTGGAGTATGATTTTCGACGGCTTCAATCATAATATCTTTTTGAAATTCAGGCTGGCTGACCTGCATACGTCGAGCATGACCGATTGCCGGATGCGGAGTGTCGCCATCGCCCGCAATCTCGTTTGAAGTATCCACAACTACAACTCGTTTACCTAATTCATCTGCAACTAACCGTGAAATTTCGCGAAGTTTAGTCGTCTTTCCAACTCCTGGACGGCCTAAAAAAAGTATGCTTTTGTTCATCATACAAATGTCTTTTATACAAGCAATCGTACCTGTAACAACCCGGCCTATACGGCAGGTGAGCCCAATAACTTTTTTCTGCCGGTTTCTGATTGCGCTAATTCTGTGTAAAGTTCCCGGAATACCGGAGCGATTGTCTGATGTGAATTCTTGAATACGCGACGTAATATAATTGATATCATCTTCACTAACAGTATCTTCTCCGATGTATTCGATTTTACCACCGGCATGCCTGATTTCGGGAGTTCTTCCGATATCAAGCACGAGTTCTATCACATCGTCCAACTGCTCATAGGTAACTTGCTCCCTTACCTTTGGCGGTAAAACTTCCAGTAATCTATCGAGATCGTTGTGAAATTGTAGGTTGCTCATTATCTTGTATGCCTTTCTATTTTGCTGTTAACAAAATACATTGTCGGCTATTAAACTCTATATTTAATCGGACTCTCTTCTATATATATTATACCACTTTTTTTAATTATTAACACAACTTTACATACTACTTTAATAGTAAAATTTACAAAAATTTACTGCTCTTTATTGTTAACAATTATTAAGAGAAATTTATCATAAACTAAAGTTTTGTCAGATATCGCCCGTCATATCATGTGAAAATCAGAAAAATGTTACTAATTTGAAAGGATAAAGTTCAGAAAAATGGGATTGTCAGCATCACAAGCGAGATTATTAACCATTACAGCCAGGAAATCTGACTGCGAATTTGAATCTATGCGTCTTTCTCACCAGAAAATCGCTTTATCTCGTGATATGAACCAAATTTCTGAAGAATATAATAATGCAACTTCACAAACCAAATTAATATACGATTATTACGGCAAAAACGATGAAACAACACCGCTTTCATACGATGTACTAATGAGGCCGTCTGCCTTAAATAACTATGTACCTTCACCTGTTACAGACACATCAGGAAGGGTAGTTTTAGACTCAAGACTTGCAAAAGCAGTACGTGATGCAGGAATTCCGCAAGAAGGCCTTGACGGGTTGCCGTCTTCTGATTTAAGGAACAGATTTATAGATTCACTAGCCTCAACTGGTGTAATAACCGAGGTACAAGGTGAAAATATTAAAAAAACAACATACAACCAGACTGCCGGTGTAGGTTCAGCTGACATTGTAAACGTTAATACAACAGAAGGTACATTGCAAGACTTAATTGGAATGGTTAGCAATAACTATTTTGATTTTTCTGATGTTGCTTCAGGTAATGAAGGGCCGTTTGCATTCAATATGTACAGCGATGGACAAAATATAGGCACAGGCGGCAAAATATCTTTAGGTGATTTATTAAGCGGTAATTATAGTATCCGGGGAAGTTACGACCAGTGGTTCGGCAAAGACGGGTTATACAGTTGGTCTTCAGTAGATGCTGTCGGTTCATCAAGCTTCTGGGATGAAATGTTTGCTTGCTTTGAAAGCGTTTTAGATACAGGTGATTCTTATACGCAAGCTGCCTTAGCTTACGCTAAGCGCCAGGTAATGGATACAGTCGAATCATTATCAACCAATACAGACGACGGATTCGACAATACAAACTTTGCTTACTATGAGAAATTCTCAGGCAAACGCACAACTCAAGGAAAAATTGATAACGCATTGAACAGCAATACCGATGATTACATTGGTATTGTATACATTGACAACGCTAAAAATGATAAAGATGACTGCGATAATGATGATCAAAGAGGAAGTTACAACGATGCATATGGTTTGAACATTTCAAACATGGCAAAAGCATATTTGACTTACTTTGCACAATATATGGAAGGAATTTCCCAATCCTCATATGATGTTCAAAAGACCAAAGGCGACAGTAACTTAATTGATGATCAATTTACATTCACACTTGTTACAGATGTTGATGTTTCTGGTGATAACTTGCTTATTGCCGCATTTTACGATACATTATTCAACCAAATTTGTACAAATGGCTGGACTGAAAATGACAAAGTAAATGATGAGGAATATTTACAAGAAATGTTGAAAAACGGAGCAATGTATATTTCAACGTTATCAGATGACGGCTTCTATTACCAAGGCAGCTACAGCACAAACACTTATATCAAAGAAGTTACCGACGAAGAGGCCATCGCTCAGGCTGAACAAAAATACAACAGAGAAAAGAATAAAATTAATTACAAAGAAAACATACTTGATTTGAAAATGAAAAATCTTGATACTGAGATTTCCGCATTATCAACTGAATACGACACAATCAAGTCCGTAATTTCCAAAAACATAGAAAAAGCATTCAAAAGGTACAATGCTTAAAAAGTTTAAACACCCGCAACAGGCGGCAAATCAATAGCTTTTAGTCTTTGTTCAATGCGTCTGTACCATTTAAGGTGCTGTTTGAACAAGATTTTGTAATCAGAAATATCACCTTGAGAAATTTCCATAAACTGCTTATCACAAACGTTTGTCAAAGCATTTTCGAGACGGTGAGTTAATTCTTTTCTATCCAAATTTGCATCTGTTAACTCAATTCTTTCGCCGAATTCAACCAAAACTTCAGGCCTGTTATCTCGAAGAAAACAATAGTCAACAGCAACAGGAATCAAATTAACTTTGCCGTATTTTTTAACAGCATTTTGCGCAATAAAAGCAAGCCCTGTTTGGAATTCAAAAGGCCTGAAATGAGGCGGTCTGATAATTCCCTGAGGAAAAATACAGAGCATATTTCTTATATCTCCAACAACGTCAACTGAAT
>OLIW01001654.1_pt1 | contig 19234 bp, 19 predicted proteins | sample 1601321 | NCBI WGS metagenome assembly OLIW01 (sample SAMEA2452114, study PRJEB22498) | human gut metagenome
AATGTTAAGCCCCGGCCTCGAGACCAAGACAATGGCAGAAAAGTTATTAGCTTTTCCTCGAGACTTCTTACTTGCTCTAAAAGTAGTTTCTGGAGGGGTTAACATTGCAATTTTTTTAATACTTCCTCTCTCCTGGCATTACCTTATTCATAAGATGAAGGAAAACTACAAAATTCTATTTGTAATAATATTAAAATAATAAGATTATTATGTAAATTTATTATTTTAAAAATACCTTAAATAGCCTAAAAAAACAAGGAATTTTAAAATTCCTTGTTTTTTATTTTACATATGGTTAAAATATACATTTCCTCCTATATTTTCCCCAGAAGCTGTTCCTGCTGCTCTAAAAGATAAATAACTATGGTTTCTCTTTCCATTTAATGCATCTAATACAGCCTGTTTTACATAAGAAGCATAATTTCCATTTAATCTTTTTTTCCAATGGTTATCTATTGAATAACAGAATTGCCCTTTTGCCATATATTGGCTTAGTGGGTCTGAACCTCTACTTTTCCATCTACTACTTACTGCTCTGTTACAAGCTGTTGTAATAACTGCTAGGGCTCCTTCATAGCTAGAACTACATTCTTGTGCAGTAATTGCACATAATAGGTCTAAATCCTCTGCAGAATAGCTCCATGTGCCATTTCCGTATGTTGTAACACTAGATCTACTTCCACTTCTTGAAGTTACCTTTACACTAACTTGTACAACTTTATCTACTGGTTCTTTAATAATTTTTGAAGAAATTTCTGTTTTTTCAATTTCTATATTGTTTTTATATTTTACTCTATATATTACTTCTTTAATACCATTTACACCTTTTGTAATAACAGAATTTTGTGTTGCAGCGGCTCCGCCAGAAACGTCTTTTGTAATTGTCTCGAATGGTATTTCTTCCTGAACTACAATTATTTTCTCTATAACAGGTGAATAATCCTCTAAAACTTTTTTTAATGTAACTTCTTCTTGTTCTTGTGCTATTTGTTGTTGCTGTATTTCTTCTTTTGAAATTAAAATTGTTTTATTTTCTCCAATTTCAGACTCTTTTGCTGGGTATATATGTTCTTCTGGTAAAACAATAATATTATTTTCTTTTAAAATTTCTGATATAATTGTTTTTGTTGTTAAAATATTAATTTCTTCTCCTGAATCATATTGTATTTTTACGCTATGTATTTGAGTATTACTAGCAAGTACACCTATACCAAATAAAAAAATAATGATTAAACTTAATATTAATATTTTTTTTATTGGGACAGGCGATTTACTATGCCTTTTCATAAAAATATTATCCCTCCTTAAAACTACTTTTTTATTTTACCATTTTTTTTATATTTTGTCAAATTTTACGGAAAATGGCATTTTGAGCATTATTAGTTGTTTTTATTTTATTATATATATATGATGCTTGTACAAAAAATATTACTAATCTTGGATAAGTTTTTATCAAAATTTATTTTGGTTTTTTTATTTCTATTATATTGTTGACTTTTTATGACTTAAATTGATAAAATAAGTAAAAAAGGGGAACATTTTTATGAAAGTTGTTATATTAGCTGGTGGATTTGGAACTAGAATATCAGAAGAAAGTCACCTTAAACCAAAACCAATGATTGAAATTGGCAATAAACCTATTTTGTGGCATATTATGAAAGAATATTCTAAAAGTGGTTTTCAAGATTTTATTATTTGTCTAGGTTATAAAGGATACATTATTAAAGAATATTTTTCTGATTATTATTTGCATACATCTGATGTTACTTTTGATTTACGTACAAATAATATGATTGTACATAATAATCATTCTGAACCATGGAAAGTAACATTAGTAGAAACTGGGCTTAAAACTATGACAGGTGGAAGAATAAAAAGAGTTAAAGATTATATAGGAAATGAGCCATTTATGCTTACTTATGGAGACGGCGTAAGCGATATAGATATGAATAACTTATTGGAATTCCATAAATCACATGGTAAAATTGCAACAGTTACTGCGGTAAATGTTGAGCAAAGATTTGGAGTATTAGATATTTCTGAAAATAATAAAATAATGAGTTTTAGGGAAAAAAATAAGATGGATGGCAATTATATTAATGCAGGATATATGGTTTTAAATCCAGAAGTTTTTGATTATATAGAAGGAGACTCTACTTCTTTTGAAAAAGAACCTTTAGAAAAATTAGCAAAAGAAGGACAACTTATGGCTTATAAATATAGTGGTTTTTGGAAATGTATGGATACATTAAGAGATAAAATGCAATTAGAATCATTATGGGAGTCTGGAAATGCTCCTTGGAAGGTTTGGAATAATGAATAATTTATTGGAATTTTATAAAAATAAAAATATTTTTATAACAGGACACACTGGTTTTAAGGGTAGTTGGTTATGCAAAATTTTAGAAATGGCAGGTGCAAATATAACAGGTTTTGCTTTAGAGCCTACAAATCCTAGTTTATTTTCTTTAGCAAAAATCCACAAAAATGTTAAAAATATAATAGGAGATATTAGAAATAAAAAAGAATTAGAAAAAGCATTTAATGCAGTAAACCCGGAGATTGTATTTCATATGGCAGCACAACCACTTGTACTTAAAAGTTACCAAAATCCTTCATATACTTATGAAGTTAATGTAATGGGAACTGTAAATATTTTAGAATGTGTTAGAAAAAGTAATAGCGTAAAATCGTTTTTAAATGTAACAACAGATAAAGTATATAAAAATGTAGAAAAACAGCATGGTTATATAGAAACAGATGAATTAAACGGTATTGATCCATACTCTAATAGTAAATCTTGTTCTGAACTAATAACACATAGTTACAAAAAAAGCTTTTTTGAAAATAGAAAAGTAGCAATATCAACTGCTAGGGCAGGCAATGTAATTGGTGGTGGAGATTTTGCAGAAAATCGCATTATTCCAGATTGTATTAGAGCGGCACTAGAAAAAAAAGATATTGTAATTAGAAATCCGCATTCAATAAGACCATTTCAACATGTATTGGAACCACTTTTTGCATATTTATTAATAGCAAAACAGCAATATATAAATTTAGCAAAGCAAGGATATTTTAATGTTGGTCCTAAAGAAAAAGATTGTATTACAACAGGTAAGTTAGCTACCATTTTTTGTGAAAAGTGGGGAGAAAATTTAAAATGGGTTAGTTCCAAAGAAGAAAACGCACCACTAGAAGCAAATTTTTTAAAATTGGATTGTTCTAAAATAAAAGGCAAACTTAATTGGGAACCTGTTTGGAATATTGAGCAAGCTGTTGAAAAAACAGTTGAATTCGCTAAAATACAAGAAGCTAATGAAAATTGTAGTAATTGTATGGAAATGCAAGTTTTAGAATATGTTAAAATGTTAAAAATATACTAAGCTTAAAAATAGCTGGAGGAATAAGATGTTTAAAAATAAAACAGAAAAAGAAGCGAGAAAAGAAATTTTAGATTTAGTAAAAGAATATTGTGGCAAATACCATAATTCAAATAATAAATGGAAAGAAGGAGAAAGAATTCCTTATGCTTCGAGAGTATACGATTATGAAGAAATGGTAAATTTGGTAGATAGCTCCTTGGAATTTTGGTTAACATCTGGAAGATATACTAAACAATTTGAAGAAGAATTTGCAAAGTTTTTAAATGTAAAATATTGTGCTAGTGTAAATTCGGGGTCATCTGCAAACTTATTGGCTTTTATGGCTCTTACATCTCCATTGTTAAAAGAAAGGCAAATAAAAAGGGAAGATGAAATTATTACTGTAGCTTGCGGCTTTCCAACTACAGTATCTCCTATTATACAATATGGAGCTATTCCTGTTTTTGTAGATATTACTATTCCTTGGTATAATATTAATACCAAAATTTTAGAAAGTGCTTATACTAAAAAAACAAAGGCAGTTATGATTGCTCATACATTAGGAAATCCGTTCCCTCTAGAAGAAGTAAAAGACTTTTGCAATAAACATAATCTATGGTTAATCGAAGATAATTGTGATGCTTTAGGTTCAAAATATAAAATTAATGGTGAAATTAAATACACAGGAACAATTGGTGACATTGGAACTTCTAGCTTTTATCCCCCACATCATATGACAATGGGAGAAGGAGGAGCTTTATATACTAATAATTCATTGCTTTATAAAATTATAAAGTCTTTTAGAGATTGGGGAAGAGATTGTAGCTGTCCTTCTGGTGTAGATAATTTATGCGGGCATAGGTTTGATAAGCAATATGGAAACTTGCCATTAGGCTATGACCATAAGTATGTATATTCTCACTTTGGGTATAACTTAAAAATAACAGATATGCAAGCAGCAATTGGATGTGCTCAAATAAAAAAATTACAAATGTTTATTAAAAAAAGAAAAGAAAATTTTAATAAATTAAAAGCTGGATTGCAAGAAATTGAAAACAAGATTATTTTACCTGAGGCAACTCCAAATTCTGACCCAAGTTGGTTTGGTTTTTTAATTACATGTAAATCTGGGTTAGATAGAAATAAAATAACAACATATTTAGAAAAACATGGTATTCAAACAAGAAATCTTTTTGCAGGTAACTTAATAAAACATCCATGCTTTGACTATATGAGAAAGAATAATAAAGGTTTTCGTGTAGTAGGGAAACTAGAAAATACCGATAAAGTAATGAATGATTCTTTCTGGGTGGGAGTGTATCCAGGAATGACAGATAAAAAGATTGATTATATGATTAATATAATAAAAGAAAGTGTAAATTTATGAAAGTTTCCGATTATATTATAAATTTTTTAATAGAAAAGAAAATTGAACACGTTTTTGGCTATCCAGGTGGAATGGTTACAGATATTATGAATTCATTAGAAGAGCAAAAAGAACATATAAAAGCCCATATTTCTTACCATGAGCAAGCATCTGCCTTTGCTGCTTGTGGATTAGCACAAATAACACATAAACCAGGTGTATGTTATGCAACAAGTGGTCCTGGTGCTACAAATTTAATAACAGGAATTGCAAATGCTTACTTTGATTCAATACCTTGTATTTTTCTAACTGGTCAAGTAAATAGTAATGATTCAAAGAAAAACCTACTATGCAGGCAAAAAGGATTCCAGGAAACCGATATTGTTAGCATTGTAAGTCCAGTTACAAAATATGCAAAAAAAATAACTAATGAAACTGAAATTCAATATGAATTAGAAAAGGCATATTATATTTGCATGGATGGTAGACCTGGACCAGTTTTATTAGATATTCCCATTAATGTTCAAAAACAAGAAATAAATGTAGCCCAGCAAAAATTTTTTTCCAAAAAAGAAACTAATGAGTTACAGCAAGAAATCATAAATGAAATACAAAATCAAATAGAAAATTCCAAAAGGCCTGTAATAATTGCTGGAAATGGAATTAATATTGCAAATGTTAAAGAAGATTTTAAAAAATTAGTAAATAAGTGGAAAATTCCAGTAGTAACAAGTATGATCGCTATTGATTGTATAGAAACAAAAAGTCCATATTGTTTTGGCTTTATAGGAGCATATGGAAAAAGGTATGCAAACATTATTGTAGAAAAAAGTGATCTTATTATTTCTATTGGTTCTAGGTTAGATTTAAGACAGACTGGCCCAGTAAATAAATTTGCTTTGCATTCAAAACTTATTCGAATAGACGTAGATAAAAATGAACTAACCAATAAAATTAAGGAAAATGAAATTCAAATAAATACAGATTTAAAAAATATATTACCAAAATTAGAGCAAGTTGAAATAAAGCCAAAAGAATTATGGCTTAAAAATTGTGGAGAAATTAAAAATCAATTAAAAGATATTGATAAAAAAGATTATCATCAATTTATTTGCAAATTATGTAATTATATTTCACCTAAAAGTATCATTACAACAGATGTTGGACAAAACCAAGTATGGGTTGCACAATATTGTGATGTAAAGCAAAATCAAAGAATATTATTCTCTGGCGGTCATGGTTCAATGGGTTATTCTTTGCCAGCAGCAATAGGAGCATCTTTTGCAGATAAAAATAAAATAGTTATTTCCATTAATGGAGATGGCGGGTTTCAAATGAATATACAGGAACTACAATTTATAGCAAGAGAAAATTTACCTATTAAAATTATTATTTTGAACAATCATTCTTTGGGAATGATTCGTCATTTTCAAGAAATGTACTTTGCTTCCCATTATGTGCAAACAGTGGAGAATAACGGATATAAAATTCCAGACTTTTGTAAAATTGCAAATGCCTATGGAATTAAAAGTTATAAAATTAGCAAAAAAGATGAATTAGAAACTATTAAAACAGAATTTTTATCTAAGAAACCTGTGTTAATTAATATAGAGTTTCCTAAAAAAACACATGTATATCCAAAACTTGCAATGGGAGAGCCAGTATATAATCAAGACCCCTTATTAGATCAAAACTTGTTACAAAAATTATTAAAAGAAAATATGGAATAAAATGGAAAGTATATTAAAAAAGTTTAGAATAAAAAATAAAGAAAACATATTAAAACTAATAAATCAATTTATTAAATTTCGGATTTGTAGGTATATCTAATACATTAATAAATTTAATAATTTATTATTTGTTAGTATTTTTAGGGTTGAATTATATTATTGCTAATATAATTGGGTTTGTAGTTAGTGTTTTAAATGCTTATTATTGGAATAACAAATATGTATTTAAAAATAGTAATACTCCAAAAAAACTATTAAAAGTTTATATTTCTTATGGTACTACATTTTTTTTATCCACATTTTTATTGTATTTAATGGTAAATGTTTTCTGTATTTCTGAATATATTTCTCCAATTATTAATTTATGTATTACCATTCCTTTAAATTTTGTTTTAAATAAGTTGTGGGCGTTTAAATAAGTTTCCTTAATAAAAGTTAAGGAGAAAGAAGGTTAATTTGAAAAAGGTTGTTATAACTGGTGCAACAGGTATGATTGGTATTAGTCTAATAAAAGAATTTGTAAAAAGTAATGTACATGTATTAGCTATTGTAAGACCAAATTCTGCTAATATAAAATATATAAAAAATCCTATTGTAAAAATAATAGAATCAGATTTAAGTAATTTGCAAGAAATAAATATTTCTGAAGAGTACGACACTTTTTATCATTTAGGTTGGATTGGTACTTCTAGGCTTGAAAGAGAGCATGTTGAACTACAAGTAAAAAATATTACATATTCAATAGAAGCAATAAAATTAGCCAAAAGATTAAAATGCCAAACTTTTATAGGAGTTGGTTCACAAGCAGAATACGGAATTGTTTCTAAAAAAATTAGTTCAAATACAAGAGTAGATCCAAAAACACCTTATGGAATTGCTAAATTTTGTAGTGGTAAAATAACACAAGTTTTAGCAAGTCAATTAGGCATAAATCATATTTGGACAAGAATTTTGAGTGTTTATGGTCCTTATGATAAACAAGATACTTTAGTAATGTCTTCCATAAGAAAAATGCTAGAAAATCATCAATCTCCAGAATACACAAAAGCAGAACAGTTATGGGATTATTTATATGTAAAAGATGCTTCTAGAGCATTATATTTAATTGGAGAAAAGGGGAAAAAAGATTCCGTATATTGTATAGGAAGCGGTAAAGCAAAACCATTATATGAATATATTATAGAAATAAGAAATCAGATTGATAAAAATATATTATTAAAATTAGGAAAAAAAGAAGTCTCAAATAACAAAATCGTAAATTTATGTGCAGATATCTCCAACTTAACCAAAGATACCGGTTTTATTCCTGAATTTAGTTTTAAAGAGGGAATAGCACAAACAATAAAATGGTTTAAAGAAAATAATAAAAATAAGAAAGATGAGGTAAATAATGAAAAAAATTAGTATTGTAGTACCTTGTTATAATGAAGAAGAAAATGTTTTGCCAATTTGTAATGCAATTGTAGATGAAATAAATAAATTGCAAAAATACTCTTATGAATTAATTTTTATAGATAACTGTTCTACAGACAAAACAAGAGAAAAGTTAATTCAACTATGTAATAGCAACAAAAATATTAAGGCAATATTCAATGCAAAAAATTTTGGACAATTTAATTCTCCATATTATGGGCTATTACAAACAACTGGGGATTGTTCTATACTTATATGTGCTGATTTCCAAGACCCTGTGGAAATGATTCCTAAATTTATTTCCGAGTGGGAAAATGGATATAAAATTGTTATTGGTTTAAAAAATAAAAGTGAAGAAAATAAAATTATGTATTTTTTAAGATCATGTTATTATAAATTAATAAAAAAAATATCAGATAATGAACAAATTGAACATTTTACAGGTTTTGGATTATATGATAAAGATTTTATAGAAATATTAAAAAAATTAGATGACTCTACTCCTTTTTTAAGAGGAATAGTTGCAGAATTAGGTTTTAAGAGGAAGGAAATTCCATATGAGCAACCAAAAAGGAAAGCCGGAAAAACACATAATAGCTTTTATAAATTGTATGATGCTGCTATGCTAGGTTTTACTTCTTATACTAAAATTGGATTACGTTTAGCAACATTTTTAGGAATTTTAGTTGGTTTAATTAGTTTTATTATAGGAATTGTTTATTTTATTTTAAAATTAATTTATTGGGATAGGTTTGTAGCTGGAATGGTTCCTGTTTTAATCCGGAATGTTTTTCTTAGGTGCTTTACAATTATTTTTTATTGGTTTTTTGGGAGAATATATTTTATCTATTAATGCCAGAGTAATGAAAAGACCTTTAGTAGTAGAAGAAAGAAGAATTAATTTTGATAAGTAATAGTAATAACAATATATTAAAAAGATATTCAAAAATTTTTATGTATTTTTGAATATCTTTTTAATATATAAAATACTTATTGCATATTTAACCTTCTATTTTTATTTTTTTGCCTATATTCTATAAAATCAATTAACAATAATTTAATTACGGCTACAACAGGTACTGCTAAGAACATTCCCAATATTCCAAAATATGCCCCACCAATAGTTACAGAAAAAATAACTAGAATTGGGCTTAGTTTTAAAGAATTTCCAACAATTCTTGGGTTAATAATATTAGCATCTATTTGCTGTAAAATAACAACTACAATTAAAGTCCAAATAGCTTGTGTAAGTCCTCCTGTGAATATTGTAATAATTATGGCAATAAAAGTTGCAATAATTGCTCCAAAATATGGTATTATATTAAATAGCCCTATCATAAAACCTAGTAAAACAGCATATTTTACATCCATAATACTCATAGCAATTGTAAGAATTATTCCAATAATAATTCCATCTAAAATTTGACTAGAAATAAATCTAAAAAATATTTCATTTGATTCTCTAAAATATTTGCTTAAATATTTACATGTTCTTTTTTTAAATAGACTACTTGCAAGGTTACTTAAAAACTGAATAATTTCTTTCCTTTCTGCTAATATATATATAGAAATTACTATTGTAACAAATATAGAAAAAAACACATTTACTATTCCTAATGCTCCTTTTATATAGCTAATTACATTTTCTATACTAAATAATCTGCTAAAATCTATTTGTTCTAATGCTCTTATAGTATCTTCAATATTAATTTTGCCTAACCAAGAGTCTTCTGGCTGTTGTTCTATAAATTCAATTGCCCTGTTATAATATGATGGTAAATTATTTACCAATTCAATAAAACTCTTTGATATAGCTGGTATAATAAAGTTAATAATAATAACTAAAATTAATAAAGCAATTAAATATACACATATTATAGAAAGTTTTCTTGCTCTTTTTACAAGAAATTTATTTTTGTTTTTGTTAAACATACTTTCTATACTTCTACATGGAATGTAAAACAAATATGCAACTAGAATTCCCATTAAAAATGGCATTATTAATCCAATTAAATTGTTTATCCATGTAGATATATCTTTAAAATTTCCAAAAATATTGTATGTAACAATTATTGCTACTGCAAATAAAAACCAGCTAATCCATTTTTTATATGTTTGATTTTCATTCATTTTAGGTTCTCCTTTAAATTTCAATATCTAATTCTACAGGGCAATGATCACTTCCCATTATATCTTTATGTATTAGTACTTCTTTAATGTTTTCTTTTATTCTATCTGATACAATAAAATAATCAATACGCCATCCAATATCCTTTTGCCTTGAGTTTGCCATATATGACCACCATGTATAGGCATCCTTTTTGGTAGGGTATAAATAGCGAAAAGCATCTATAAACCCAGAGCCTAAAAGCTCTGTCATCTTTGTTCTTTCTTCATCTGTAAATCCTGCATTTTGTCTGTTATTTTTTGGATTTTTTAAGTCAATTTCTTTATGTGCAACATTTAAGTCTCCACATAAAATAATTGGCTTTTTATTGTCTAAACTTTGTAAATATTTTCTAAAAGAGTTTTCCCATTCCATTCTATAGTCTAGTCTAGTTAATCCTCTTTGTGAATTTGGAGTATAGCAGTTTACCATATAAAATTCGTTAAATTCTAATGTAATTACTCTTCCTTCCATATCATGTCTATTTTCCCCAATTCCATAATATACATTATCTGGTTTTATATTCGAAAAAATTGCTGTACCTGAATATCCCTTTTTTTCTGCGCTATTAAAATATTGGTATTTTGTTTTTAGGCTAAATTCCATTTGATCTTCTTGCATTTTAGTTTCCTGAATACAAAATATATCTGCATCTATTAAATCAAAAAAAATTTCAAAACCTTTTTTATATGCTGCTCTTAAACCATTTACATTCCATGTTACTATTTTCATTATTCCTCCTTCAATTTAAGCATATATTACCATTTTTTTGTAGGAATTGCAATATATAGTATTTAATTTAATATAACAAAGCTTTTATAATTAAAACAATATTTTTCTATGCAAACAAAAACAGAAAATTTAAAAATTTTCTGTTTTTTGTTTTTTTTAGTTGTTAAAATCTACTTTTACATTTTTTCTAGCTTCTTCTGATTCTGTTTTAAATAATTCTTCTGGCTTAAATCCAAACATAGAAGCTATAATGTTTGATGGAACTACTTCTAGTTTTGTATTATACATAGTAGTAGTATCATTGTAGAACTGTCTTGAAAAAGATATTTTGTCTTCTGTATTTTGTAATTCTTGTTGTAATTGAGCAAAGTTTTGGTTTGCTTTTAAGTCTGGATAGTTTTCAGATAATGCCATAATTGTTTTTAGCGTTTCAGATAATTGATTATCTAATTCTGCTTTTTCTTTTACAGAATTAGAATTAGCCCATGATGTACGCAATTCTGCAACTTTTGTTAGCACTTCTGATTCATGTTCCATGTATCCTTTTACTGTTTCTACTAAATTAGGTATTAAGTCAAATCTTCTTTGTAATTGAACATCTATTTGACTCCAAGCATTTTTTACTTTTTGTCTTGCCTGTACTAGCCCATTATATATACCAATTACAAATAAAACTAACACTACAACTATTCCTAATATAATCCAACCCATATTTTTATCCTCCTAAAATAATAATATATTAATTATATTATCATACAAATATAAAAAAAACAATCTTTAAAATAATTTTTAAAAATTATTCAATTCTAAAAACATTTTTTGCATTTTCATATGTTACTTTTGCAATTTCTTCTAAAGAAATGTTTTTTATTTGTGCTATTTTTTGTGCAATTAATTTTACATTAATAGAATTATTTCTGGTTCCTCTTAAAGGTTCTGGCGGTAAATAAGGACTATCTGTTTCTATTAGTATTTTATCCGTTGGCACCATTTTAATAATTGTATCTACATTTTTAGAACTCTTATAAGTAATTGGTCCTGCAAACGATACAAAAAAACCTAATTTTAATGCTCCTTTAACTAATTCTTGGTTTAACTGGCAACAATGAAATACTCCTTTTTGTTTTACTTCGTTTTTTTCTAAAATATAAATTGTATCTAAAAAAGCATCTCTTGAATGAATAACAATTGGTAAATTTAGCTTATTTGCAAGGTTAATTTGCATTTCAAACCATTGTTTTTGTAATTCTTTATTTTCTTTATTCCAATAGTAATCTAATCCGATTTCTCCAATAGCAACAACTTTTTTATTTTTTTTGCAAAGCTCTTCTATTTGCATTATTTCTTGTGTATTATTTCCGAATATCATTTGGAGATATTCCACAAGTAGAATATATAAAATTATATTCATTTGCTATTTTTACTGCATTCTTAGAAGAAGTTATGTCATATCCAGCTACAACTATATGTGTAATATTTTCTTGATATACTCTTTTTAAAATATCATCTCTATCATAATTAAACTTTTCATCATTATAATGAGCATGTGAATCAAAAAATTCCATTTTTGTTTCCTCTTTCTTATTCTTGGTATAATACCACTACATTTGCTACTGCATATTGCTTACAATGCGATATACTAATATCAATACTGTTAATTTGTGGAAATTCTATATTAACAAAATTAATATATGGCTTTTGATTTTTGTCGTTTAATATTTCTGCATTTTTCCAAGAAATTAGGTATTTATCTTTTAAAAACGGAGATATTGCCTTAAAAATAGCTTCCTTTGCAGCAAATCTTGCAGCATAATGCTCATATTTTGCGTTTTTTTTGCTTTCGCAATATTTAATTTCTTCTTTTGTATATATTTCCTCTATAAATTTATTATTTTCTTTTTCAATTGCTTCTTTTATTCTGTCTATTTCAATAATATCTGTTCCACAACTTATATTCATAATTCCTACCCGTTTATTATTTTTAATAATATCCATAAACTAAACACTAATAGTATTAGCAAAATAGATAGTAATATATTATTTAATTTATTATTTCTTTTTTCTTTAATTTTATTGTCCTTTATTTTAAATTGTTTATCCATTTGTTTTAATATTTTTATTCCTAATTTATCATTTGTAATGTTTATGTTTATTTGTTTTTTAAAATTTGTTTTTTCATTAATTTTTCTTTTGTATAATCCTATAATTAATGTATATAAATATTGTCTTTCAAGATAATATGGCAATTTTGTATAATTAAAAATTTCCTTACTTGATGCAACTACGCCCATTCCATTTTTGCTTATCCCTACATGAATATAGTTCGTTTCATAAATAGACTTACCCTCCATGGTTTTCTCATTAGAAGGTTTTGCATTAACTAAATTTTTATACTTTAATTTTATTTTTTGAAAATCTTCTTTGTTTTTCCAGTCTTCTGAGGCAATACATACATAAGAATATAAAAAAATTTCTTTTTTATTTTTATTTTGCATGGTAATAGAATTTATTAGTTCTATTATTTGACTTGCATTTTCAAAATAATTAGTTTGTATTTTTATATCTTGGCAGGTGTTTTTATCTGCTTGCCCAGAAATAATGTTTTTAAACTGATAATTAAAATCTAGTATTTGCATAATTTGTTTTGCATCTTCTAGCTGTGTTTTCATTGTTAAAAAGCCTATCCCTGTTGAAAAACAAATAATTTCTATTTTTTCTATTGTAAAAAATGTTCCATCTTTTTCTCCCAATTTAGCTGGAATTGCCTGTTTAGTATTATACTCAGCATAAAATGCTTCCTGTTTTAAAAAAAATTTTATTTTCTGTTTTTTAGTCATTTTCTCTATTTTACTTATTTGCTCTTTTTTAAATTGAAAACTTGGAAAAAATAACTCCTTTGCTTGTTTTGAAAAATAAGAATATAAATCAATATCTTTTTCCTTTTCAAATAAATTAATATATATATTTTTATTTTCAAGTAAATTAGTTATATATTGTTTCATATTATCTATTTGAAATTGGTATATAAAATATGTGTGTTCATACCTTATTCTTTCGTTCATTTTTACCTTCCTTTATTTTTATAATTCATAATAATTCATATTAATATCTTCTGCTAAATGCCAGTCACCAATAAAATTTATTATTAAATTATTATCTAAGTTAACAGATGGCTCTTTTTCTATGTTACCATCTTTGTTTAAAGCTCCCCATAAATTGCCTTTTTTTACACTACAATATCCATATTCATTTTGCTCTGTTGCATCATCATAAATGTAATCTACAATTACTTCTCCTTGTTTATTTGTATATCCATATTTTCCGTCTTTTTTGCTTAAAAATAATGTGTGGTTTGGAAAAATCTCGCTTGCTTTTTTTTCTTGAAATTTAAAATTATAATATTTTTGTTCTTCTCCTATTCTAATAGAAATATATCCGCTTTCAGCATCTACTTTAGAAACTGTTCCTGTTAATCTTAATTCAAAGTTTTTATCATATACTTCTGTTTGAGTTGCTGTTTTATCTGCTTCAAAAAAATCTGTGTCTTTTCTTTGTATTATGTTAGTATATATAAAAGGTAATTTTTCTTGGTTTTTGGCATCTATTATACCATATAGCTCATCTTTTTTAGCAATATAGCAATTATTATTAGTTGATATTAATTCTTTGTAAATAAATGGTATTAATTCTTCCCCTGAGGTATTGATTATTCCTAAATTTTCTCCTTTTTTTGCTATTAAATTTTCTCCATCAATTTTTATAATTTCGTCAAATCCTTCTTCCAATAATACTTCTTTTTTATCATTAATTACTTTTATTTTGCCATCTTGTTTTACAACATATAATTTACCAAGGCTTACTTGTCCTATTTGTTCATATATAGTGTCTAGCAATTGTTCTTTATTACAATTTATAATTCCACATCTTCCTTCATGATTTACTACAATATATCCATCTTTATAATCTTGTCCTAATGCAATAATTTCTTTATATTCTGGCTTAATAATAATATCTCCTGTGCTACTTGCAAGCCCTAAATTATTTTCTTTTTTTATAATAATGCTATTATTGGTTCCTTTTAATGAATATATGTCATCATATTCACAAGGTAAAATTTCATCTCCACTAAAATTAATTAAACCATATTTTCCATTAAGTGATACTTTTAATGTATTGTCTTCAAAGCTTATATTTCCTGATGCATCATAATTGTCTATAGCAGTAACTAAACTATATTTAGTAAATAATTCCTCATTTTTGCTATTTAATACTTTTGTTTTGTATGTTTCTGATTCTAAATCTACATCTGTAGTTAAAATAAACACATCTTTTTTATTATTTGGAATTGTAATATATTCTTGTTGCTCAAATTTAATAATTTCTTTTCCTTGTGAATCTATTACCCCCCATTTTCCATCTTTATATGCTGTAAAATAAGCTGTCTCGAAAACATTTTTAGAAGAGCTTTCCTTATTTAATAGAGTGTTTATTGATACAATAAACATAATTATAACACCAATTGCTACAATTACACCAATAATTTTTTTAATATTTAGCTTTGGCTCTTTTTCATATCTTCTACCAGTACTCATAATTAACAGCCTCCTATATATTATTTTTTTATAGTTAATGTTTAAAGTAAAAAGTTATAATTTAGATTCTAGTCTAAACAGTAACCTATTTATAAATAATATATCATATTACTATTTATAAATACAATATACATTTTAAAAATTATGTGTTATAATAAATGTTAAATGTTTTTTATTATAGTTATTTATAAGGAGAGTTATAATTATGAAAAATGTTTTTGAATACGACTTTGAAATACAATATGCAGATATTGATTCTAAAAATCATTTAACTGACTATGCTTTATTAAAATATTTGCAAGAAGTGGCTACTATTCATGCTTCTGTATTAAATTATGGTCTGTACGACACTCCTCGCATTCGTACTGTTTGGCTTCTTTTAGATTGGAAATTACAAGTTATTTCAAGACCTGCTTGGCATCAAAAAATACATATTAAAACATGGCCTTCAAAAAATGATTTAAGCTCTTGTTATAGGGACTTTGAAGTTTATGATGATACTGGCAAATGTATTTGTATTGCGACTTCTAAATGGGTTTTATTTAATATTGACACACATAAAATTAATAGGTTTACAAGCCAATACCAAGAAGCTTTTCCTTTGTATAATAAAAGAGTATTTAATTCTGAAATAGAAAAATTAAAAGAGCCAGACCATTTTGATTGTCAAACAAATTATACAATTTTAAGAAGAGATATTGATACTAACCTTCATGTAAACAATTTAAATTACTTATTATTTGCATATGAGGCATTGCCTAAAGAAGTGTTTGATAATTCAGACTTTGAAAATATTGATATTATGTATAAAAAGCAATGTTTATTAGGAGACCAAATTATTTGTTTTTATACAAAAATTTCTGATAATGAACATATAATTACAATTAAAAGCCACGACTTAAAAATATTACACTCTATTATAAAATTAAAAGGCAGAAAATAAAATTTCTGTCTTTTAGTTTTACCATGTTTTTATTTTTTGTTTATTTTTACAACAATAACAGTCATATCGTCTTTTGGCATTCCATAATTGTGATCAATCGCTTCTTGTAAAATTATATCTGCTATTTTTTGTGGATTGCCGAATATTAATTTGGCTAATAAATTCTCTCATACTTTCTTGTTTATCAATTGCTTCTTTATTAGCATCTAAAATTCCGTCTGTTATCATAACAATAATATCGCCATCATTTAAATCTTTATCAAAAATAGTTGTATCTGGCTTTTCATTAATTCCAGCAGGCAAACACATTGCTTCTACTTTTTCTACATTTTTTCCATTTTTTATAAAAGTTGGGCAAGCACCGTTTTTAATAAATTCTGCATTTCCAGAAAATAAATCTAATATGCACATATCAATTGTTGCATATTCTTCTTGTGAGGCTAGTGATAATATTGTACTATTTACTAGTTCTAGTGTTTCTTTCTTTTTAAAGCCTGCTCCTAATAACTTTTGTAGCATATTAATAACTAACTCACTATACTTTTTGGCTTTTACTCCTGTACCCATACCATCAGATATTGCTAAAGCAATTTTTCCATCATCTAATTTTTGTTCTAGTAATGAATCACCATTAACACTTACTCGGTCTTTAGCAATTCTTGCTTTTCCAACTGTAATAATATATTTATCTTCTGAAATATATGTTTGTAAAGTCTTGTCTTTTATATTTTTCTTTTGGCTTTGCAATTTTATCTCTGTTTTTAAAACCTTTGATAAAATGTTTTCTACCTTTTGAATTTTTTTTGCTTCTTCTGTTATGTCATCATTTACATCTGTATATAGATTTACAACAGTTTTATTGTTTTTTTCTGTAATTGTTAGTTCATATACTTTTATTTGTTTTTGTAATAGCAAAATTTCTATTTCTTCTTTTTCTTTTTCAAAAAGGTAATCTTCATTTTTATTAAAATCGTTTGCTACATCTCTAATTACCTTAGAAACACCTTCTAATTGTGAATACATTGCTTCTTTGCTTTTGTCTACTTTTTGTTTCCATACAGTATTAATTTTATTTAATTTAAATGTTTGATTAACCATTTTTACTACTTTTATAATATCGTTTTTAACTGTTTGGTTTTCCATTCCTATAATATAGCTATTATGTTTTTCTAGAATGTCTATTAAGTCTTGCATATTAAATATATTCTTTTCAGTAACACAATTTAAAATATCGTCTAAAATTCCGTTTTCAGTATTTGTAATATCATCATATAAAATATTATTAGGCATTTCTTCCATATTTACTAATATTTCGTCTAATAAGGTTTCTTGAACTTTGCATTCTTCTACAGTTGTTGCTGCAACTTCCTGATATGATTTTGAAACCTCATTAATTGTATCTGAAACACTATTTAATTTAAAAATAGCATCTTCTTTTGCTTCTAGCATTCTTTCTTGATGTTCTGGTAAGAATTTTGTTTTTCCAATTAAATCCGATATTTTAATATCTATATTTTTAGGTACTAGCAATAATCCTAAAGAAGCAATTAAAATTTCTTTAAAATAAATTAGTTGACTTATATTTCCATTTACAACATAAGTTAATAATGTATTTCCTATTATAAACCCTATAATTACTCCTATTTTACCGTAATTTGTTTAAAATACCTGCTATCATTCCGAGATAAAGCAAATGCAGCAATTAGCATTGGGTCTTCATTTCCTACAATCCCTAGGACAACTCCAATTGTAACCCCACCTGTAGTTCCTACTAATATTCCATTTTTCCAACCTAAAATTAATACTAATAAAATACATAAAATATTTCTAACAGAAAATCCAAAAATAGTAAAATTAAATAAGCAAGAAACAGATATTGCAATTAAAAGGCTGGCTCCAATTACTTCTTCTATTGTAAATGCTAATTTAGATTTATAGTCTTTAATAACAGTTAATGAATTCGCAAATATTTTATAAAATACATATGTTATCATTGTTGCTAAAATACTTGTTATAAAGTCATAAACATAAAATGTTTTAAAAGCAATCCCCATAATTTGAACTAAAAATGTAGCTGTTACTAAATGGGCTCCTAATTTTCTTTTTTCGTTTCTTAGTTGGTTTTCAAATTTTGGTCTATAAATTAAACTAAATACACAAAATACTAAACTTGTTAATAAATAAGTTAAAATTCCCTGATTTCCAAGTCCTATGTAACTACCAATACCAGCTAATATGAATACAATTCCTGCAGGAATTGTATTGCTGCAAACAGCCGCAAAAATAGATATACCAAATGGCGTAATTTTTTCTCCAAAACTCACCATTGATACACCAAAAGTAATTATATATAATAGAATATTTTGTATACTAAATATTTCTTTTAAATAGTTTCTTTTTGAATTTGATTTTTGTTCATTTATTTCTTCTTGTTCATATTCCACATTAATATTTTGAAACATTTTTAAGACCACCTTTTTACTTTTTTATAAATTCTATTTTAGTACAAGCTTTATTCATTTTTTGTCATAACAAGTAAGAATTATAAAAAAGTTTTCAACATCTTGTGCTATATTTTTTTCTACTCTTTTCTTTTGTTTCAAAAAATATTATATTATACAAATAATTTTATTATATATTGTTGAAAAATACAAGTTTTTTTGCATATTTTATAACCTAAAAAAATAGGAATGTATTTATCTACATTCCTAATTTTTTTATACCATTATTTTTTTACAACTTTTTTAATTAACACAATTCCTACTATTAGTATTACTCCTATTGTAATTAATAATATATAATGAATTTGTGGTCCTTGTAATCCTGTTGGGTCTGTTACTGTTATTGTAGCTCCATCTGTATCTGGTTCATCAATTATGTTTGATAATGGAATATAGTTTCCTGGTATACTTCCTTCGTCTCTTCTACC
>OLIW01001656.1_pt1 | contig 19215 bp, 21 predicted proteins | sample 1601321 | NCBI WGS metagenome assembly OLIW01 (sample SAMEA2452114, study PRJEB22498) | human gut metagenome
TTGCTTTTTTATATTTTATGTATATACCTTTTATACCCTTTTTGTCAAGTGTACATATAGTATGGTTTTCCAAGTCTTAATGTAGTACATTTTGAATATTTTATATTGTGTAGCGACAAAATTATTCACGCACCTCCTTGGTGTCCTCCTTCTCCTGTTGGATTATATAGTGTAATTAAAATTACTACTTCTGGATCAGAAATTGGTGCTACTCCTACAAAAGATGTTACGTATTTCCCTGTATTTACACCATCTTCTGAGGTCCCTGTTTTTCCTCCAATTCTATATCCTAATACTCCGAGCATTTCTTCCAGTTCCTTCTGATACAACAGATTCCATCATGCTTAAAACCTGTTTAGCAGTTTTTTCCGATATTGCTCGTGATTGTTCTTGTGGCTCTACATTTTCTACTGTTCCTGTAGAATTATCTATAATTTGTTTTACTAAACGTGGTTTCATTAAAACTCCATTATTTGCAATAGCAGATACCATTCTTACCATTTGTAGTGGAGTTATCTCAAATCTTTGCCCAAAGCTTAAAGTCGCCAGTTCTACAGGACCTACTTTTTCTTTTGCTAAAAAAATCCCTTTTGCTTCTCCTGTTAACTCTATTCCTGTTGTTTGTAGTAGTCCAAATCTTTCTAAATAGTCATAGTATTTATCTACACCAATTTTTTGTCCGAAGTCCTATAAATACAGGGTTGCAAGAATTCATTAGAGCATTTCTTAAACTCTGAGACCCATGTGGTCTATAATACCTCCAACATCTTATTCGTGTACCTACAATTTCTATACTTCCACTACAGTTAAATTCTCCTTCTTTATCTGTTGTTGTAATTCCTTCTTCTAAAGCTGCTGATGCTGTTAAAAGTTTAAATGTTGAACCTGGCTCATAACTATCTGCAATTGCTCTGTTTCTCCATATTTGTTGCAATTGTTTTGTTCGTTCTGATGAGCTCATACTTTCCCAATTTGCTTTTAATTCTTCTGTATTTGGTTCATATGGGTAGTTTAAATTGTAATCGGGATATGTTGCCATTGCAATAATGTCTCCAGTTTTGGGGTTCATAACTATAACATTTCCACCATCAGTACATTTGTTGTCAATACATGCTTGTTTTAAATACTTTTCTACAATTGCTTGGGTAGGCATGTTAATAGATAGTACAATATCTTTGCCATCTATTGCGTGAATATATTCCTCTCCTCCTTCTAGTAAGTCTCCACCTGTTCCATCTGCTAGTTTTTTTATTTTTCCTTTTGTTCCTTTTAAAATTTCATCAAAAGTTACTTCTATTCCATCTAGTCCTTGATTGTCACTCCCACAAAATCCAATAACATGAGAAGCCAAGTGACTATATGGATAGTACCTTTTTGTGTCTTCATCAATATTTATTCCTACATTAATATTATTTTGCTCCATCCATGTTCTTAATTCATTTGCTTTATCATTTTCTACTTTTTTAGCAATTGTTTCAATATAACTATTTTTATTTACTTTTTTTAATACACTTTCATAATCTAGTTCAAAAATATTTGAAAGAGCATTTGCTACTTTTTCTTTATTTTCTTTTGAAATATTTGTTGGATTAACTGTAATAGTTTGGACTGTGCTACTAACTGCTAATACTGTTTTACCAGTACTATCGTAAATTGTTCCTCTTTTTGGATTAATACTCCTATCTAAAGTTTGCTGCATATATGCGCCTGCTTGTAATTCGCTTCCTTGAACAAATTGTATCCATCCTATCCTAACTGTTAATGTAATAAAAATAATGCATGTGATTAGTAGCATGTTTTTTAACCTTCTTTTTTGCTTTATACCAGTTTCTACCATTTGTTCTACCTCATTTCTTTTTATTATTTATTCTTATGTTATTATTAAAAATATAAAATTATAACTATTTGCTAATGCATAAAAAAAAGATTATATTACTTTATTTGTGTAATATAATCTTTTTAAAATAAATTTTTAAACCAGTTAATAATAATCTCAAGTATGTTTTCTGAATTGTTTTCTACTATTACATGCTCTGCTCCAGCTTCTACATAATCTTTTTTAGGTAATTGTATATAAGTTGTTTGTTTGCTATTTAGTTTTTGCATTCCTAGTCTTTCTTTAGCCTCTTGTTCAATTTGACTTAAATTTAGGCTATTTTGAATGTTTACTTCTAGTTGTTCATTTTCTTTTTGTATATTTGAAATTTGTTTTTCTAATTTTTGGTTATAAGTAAATGCTTCATTAATTTGTGAATTTCTATATCCAATCATTAATAAAACTGCAAATCCTAATGCTAAATACATTACTACTTTTAGTTTGTTATAGTTTTCTTGTTTTTTGGTTCTTTTTAACTCTTCTTCTAATTTTTTAGTATTTTTTACTGTAGTTTTTTTGTGGGTTGGTAGATTTCTTTTTGGGTTTTTTATTGGTTCTAACTTTCTTGGGCTAGTTTCATATTGATATCTATTATACGGTCTTGTTGCAGGCATTTACTTTCACCTCTTTTCAAATATTCTTAGTTTAGCACTTTTGCTTCTTTCGTTTTTTATTTGTTCTTCTTTTGTTGGAATTATTGGTTTTTTTGTAATTACTTTACCTAAAGATTTGTTTCCACATACACAATATGGTAAATCAGGCGGACATGTACACTTTCCGTTCAGCCTCTAAATAAGTATTTTTTACAGCTCTGTCTTCTAATGAGTGAAATGTTATTATACATAACCTTCCTTTACTTTTTAGTAGTTGAATACATTGTAGTATAGTTTCTTTTAGTGGCTTTATTTCATTATTTACCTCTATTCTAATTGCTTGGAAGGTTCTTTTGGCTGGATGTCCATCATTTGTTCTTGGAACACTTTTTTCTATAATTTGTACTAATTCTTTTGTAGTGCAGATTTCTTTATTACGCCTATATTCGCATATTTTTTTTGCAATTTTGCGAGAAAATTTTTCTTCTCCATAAGTGTATATTATGTCTGCTAGTTCTTTTTCTGAATAATTATTAATAACAATTTTTGCTGTTAGATTTTGGGTTTTGTCCATTCTCATGTCTAGTTCTGCTTCTTTGGTATAACTAAATCCTCTGTCTTTTTCGTCTAATTGGTAAGAAGAAACTCCTAAGTCTAGCAATATTCCATCAACACTTTTTATTGATAAATTTTCTAATATTTTTTTAATTTCATCGTGATTACCATGTATTAATTTTTTATTTTTAAATTGTTTTAATTTATTTTCAGAAGCTTTTAGAGCTTCTATATCTTTGTCTATCCCTATTAATAAACCATTTTCCGATAATTTTGAAATAATTTGACTGCTATGTCCTGCTCCTCCAATTGTTCCATCTACATAAATTCCATTTGGTTTTATTGCAAGTCCTTCTATACATTCATTTAATAGAACCGGTATATGGTTAAATTCCATTTAATTTGTTTCATCTCATTTCACTACTTAATTTTGCTAAATAGCATAAACAGTTGGTAAGCCTAATTAATACCAACTGTCATGCCATTTTTGTTTTAAACTTTATCTTTTGTTCTTCTTTTTGTCTTTTGTAAAACTCTTTTTACTTCTTTTGTATATTATTTTTTCTTTTGTAAATTTATAATTTTACTTTCGTAAATTATACGAGTTTGTCCTTGGTATTAATTTTGCATTTTTGTCTTTTGTATACATATTTTTATCTTATGTATATCTTATCTTTTGTTTTTTTAATTTTTATCTTTTGTTTTTTTATAATTTCTTTTGCAAAATTTATATAAACTTATAAAAAGTTATATACCAAGCATTGTCATATTTTCTGCTATTTCATCTACGTTAATATTATCGTTTTGGCTATATTCTTTCCATTTTGTTTTGCTCCATATTTCAATTCTAGTATTAACACCGATAATAACTACTTCTTTTTCTAAATTAGCAAATTCTCTTAAATTTCCTGAAATTAGGAATCTACCTTGTTTGTCTATTTCACATTCAATTGCACCTGATAAAAAGAATCTGGTAAAGTCTCTAGCATTTTTGCTAGTAAGTGGTAGAGTCTTTAATTTTTCTTCAAAGGCTGTCCATTCTTTTTGTGAATACGCAAACAAACATCCATCTAAACCTTTTGTGACTACAAATTTTTCTCCTATTTCTTCTCTTAGTTTTGCTGGCATAATTAATCTGCCTTTTGAGTCTACAGAATGCTCGTATTCACCAATAAACAACCCTCTCACCTCCTATGTAATTTTCTTCCACTTTCCACCACTTCTTACCACTTTAACTAAATTTTAATATATAAATTTATATTTTGCAATACTTTTTTAAAATTTTTTATAAAAAAATAAGAAGAAATTTTTTCTTCTTATTTTTTTATAAAAAATTTTTAAATTTAAATTGTGAAGTAAGTTTAGATCTTTATACTATTCTTCTACTTTTTCAAACATATCTTTTCCAACTCCACACAAAGGGCATACCCAGTCTTCACTTAAGTCTTCAAACTTTGCTCCTTCTTTTTCTTCATCGTATACATATCCACATACGGTACATCTATATTTCATTAGTTTTCACCTCCTATTTTTTTTGCTAATTTATTAAATTTCATTATTGTTTCGTCTGTCATTTTAGATTTAATAGTAATAGTTGGCTCATATAGAGTTATATTTTTCATTTTTTCTACTATTTTTTTCATTTTCGCACCAGCCATAGGTGCCCAAGATCCGTTTTCTATAATAGCTATTTTTCTATTTTGATAATTTTTTCCCATTAAGTTAGATAAAAACTGTTCCATTGGTGGAAACATTTCCATATTATAAGTTGAGCAAGCAAGTATTAATGTATCGTACTTAAAAGCATCTTCAATGGCTTCTGCCATATCGTCCCTAGTTAGGTCTGTCATTACTACTTTTTTTACACCATTTTGTTGTAAATCTTCTTTTAGTTTTTCTACTGCATGTTTTGTATTTCCATAAATAGATGCATAAGCAATTAAAACTCCTTTTTCTTCTGGTTGATAATTACTCCATATGTTGTATTTATTTAAATAGTATTTTAAATTATCTTTTAAGATTGGTCCATGTAGTGGACATATTATTTTAATATCTAAAGTGCTTGCTTTTTTTAATAGGTTTTGGACTTGTGCTCCATATTTTCCTACAATGTTAAAATAATACCTTCGAGCTTCACACAACCAGTCTTCGTTTGTATCTAAGGTTCCGAATTTTCCAAATCCATCTGCTGAAAAGAATATTTTTTCTGTTTGTTCATAAGTAACCATTACTTCTGGCCAATGTACCATTGGAGCCATTATAAATTGTAGCTTATGTTTTCCTGTTGAAATGGTATCGTTTTCCTTAACCACTACTTTTCTTTGCTCTAAATTTTGTATATTAAAAAATTGTAACATCATTTCAAATGTTTTAGCATTTCCTATTATTTTCATATTAGGGTATTGGTCTGCAAGCCATTGTATATTGTAGGCATGGTCTGGTTCTAAGTGTGATACTACTAGGTAGTCAACAGTTTGTCCATGTAATTCGTTTTGCAAATTTTTTATCCATTTTTCGGTCGCTCTTTTGTCAACTGTATCCATAACAACATTTTTTTCGTCTTTTATAAGGTATGAATTATATGATATTCCATTTGGAACAACATATTGGCTTTCGAATAAGTCTATAGTTTTATCATTTACTCCAATATATTTTATTTGTTCTGTAATTTGTGTGTCTTCCATAAATGCCCTCCTATTTATTCTTTATATTGACTGTATTATAATTCATTTTATTAGATTATGCAATTATTTTTTATTATAAACAAATTGAGAGGAAGTATTAAAAAATTATACCCCAGTATAATTGGGGTATAATTTTTTATTTTATTATAAAATCATATACATTTGTAATATCTGTAGTTGTTTCTGTTCTAAATGAATTTGTTTCTCCTGGTTCAATTTGTCCAATATATGAGTTAATTGTAATTAATTCGTTTCCATCTTTATCAACAAAGGTTATTGTTATATCTCTTCCTTGTAGTTTTTCTGTAGCAGTTGTTGTAACATCTGCTAATAGAACAGAACCATTTGCATCAGTTTGTAGCCTTATATTAGTAAATTTATAATTTTCAAATGTTTTGTCTTCTCTAAGTTTTTCGCTAGTGTTTGTTTTTAGTCCATTATTTTCGTTTACAAATTCATTTCCCTCTATAGTTGGTCTTGTTTGAGTTGTTGTAACATTATTTTCAGCTACATTTTCTAATGGTTCTTCAGTTTCTTCCCTGTTGTTCTTAACAATACCAATAATAATTGCTGTTACTAATATAATTGCTATTATTATTACAATTATTGCAAATATATTAACTTCTCCTTTTTTCATTAATTTCACTCCTCCTTAGTTTATAATTTATAGTAATACTTAGATGTTGTAATTAGTATATATTTTTTTAATTTTATTGTCAATATATATGTGTAATTTTTTTATTAATTTGAACAATAGCTTTTTAGTCTTTTATAAACTTTTTTTCCAAATTTTATTTCATTTATTTTCTTTTGTATTTCTATAATAATTATTGGTAATATTGAAATGCATACAACATATATCCATTGTTTGCTGTTTAATGGAACAACATCAAAAATTTTAGATAATGTTGGTATGGTAACTACTCCTATTTGCAAAATTGCTCCTATAAAAAACGCTCCAATTAAATATTTATTTTGAATAAATGACTTATTTAAAATGCTCCCTTCACTTTTTATATTAAAACTATGGACTAATTCTAATATGCCTAAACTAACAAATGCCATTGTTCTTCCTACATTTAAACCATATAGGTTGTTTCCAATGGAAAATGCCAATAATGTTAAGGAGCCAACCATTACACCTTCTATAAAAATTTTTCCCCATAATCCATCTGCAAATAATCCCTTTTTAGAATTAATTGGTTGTTTTTCCATAATGTATTTATCGATTGGCTCTAATCCTAAGGCAATAGCTGGTAAAGAATCAGTTACTAAATTAACCCACAATAATTGTATAGCAATTAATGGTGCATCATATCCTAATAATAATCCCATAAAAATTGTTACAATTTCCCCAATATTAGTTGATAGTAAAAAATGGATTGTCTTTTTTATGTTTTCAAAAATATGCCTTCCCTCTTTTACTGCTTCAACAATTGTTACAAAATTATCATCGGCTAAAATCATATCTGATGCATTTTTGGCAACGTCTGTCCCCCCTTTCCCCATTGACACACCAATATCTGCGCATTTTAAAGCAGGTGCATCATTTACTCCGATCTCCTGTCATTGCAACTACTTTTTTATTTGCTTGAAAAGCTTTTACAATTTTAACCTTATGTTCAGGAGATACTCTTGCAAATACAGAATAATTCATAATTTCTTTTTCTAATTTTTCTTGTGGCATCTTATCTAGTTGTTCTCCTGTAATTGCCATATTGCCTTCTTTTAATATATTTAATTCTCTTGCAATTGCAGAAGCTGTTTCAATATGATCCCCTGTTATCATTATAGTTTTAATGCCTGCTTTGTTACAAGTTTGTATTGCATCTTTTACTCCATCTCTTATTGGATCAATCATACCAATTAATCCCACAAAAGTTAAATTAGCTTCTATAGTATTAGCATCTATTTTATTTGGCAAATAATCTATATCATTATATGCTATTCCAATAACTCGTAAAGCATTACTTGCCATATTGTTGTTTACTTTATTAATTTGTTGTATTTTGTTAGAATCAAGTAGAAAAGTTTTAGTATTTTCATAATATTTAGTGCACTTTTTTAATAAAAAATCTGGTGCACCTTTTGTGATAACACGATATTTATTCCCCATCTTATGAATTGTAGTCATTAATTTTCTGGAAGATTCAAAAGGAATTTCTTTTAGTCTTGGCATTTTTTGGCATAGTTCTTCTTGGGTAATATTATTTTCTAGTCCTGCATTAGTAATAGCACTTTCTGTAGAGCTTCCATAAGCTACAAATTTTCCATTTTCGTATTTTACATTACTGTTGTTACACATAACACCTAGTTCTAGTATAAATTTATTATTTGCAACACTATTTGGTATATTTTCATTACAATTTGTTATTTGTACTACTCTCATTTTGTTTTGTGTTAATGTTCCAGTTTTATCTGAACAAATAATTTGACTACTTCCTAAAGTTTCCACTGCTGGTAATTTTCTAATAATTGCATTTTTTTTTGCCATTTTTGTAACACCAATTGAAAGCATAACTGTTACAATGGCAGGTAGCCCTTCTGGAATGGCTGCAACAGCTAGCCCAACAGATGTCATAAACATTTGTCCTACTGGAATTTTTTTAATAACACCTATAAAGAAAATTAGTAGGCATATAAATAATGCTACAAGTCCTAATTTTTTTCCAACCTCAGCAAGTTTTAGCTGCAAAGGGGTATCTGGGGAAGAATCTTCTAAAATCAGTTTCGCAATTTTTCCTACTTTTGTTTGCATTCCTGTATTGCATACAATTCCTTCTCCATGTCCTGCAACAATAACAGTTGTAGCAAATGCCATGTTTACCATGTCCCCTGTAGGAATTTTTTGTTTTAAAATACTATGTTCATTTTTAAATATTGGATGATTTTCTCCTGTTAATGTCGCTTCTTCAATTTGTAAATCAAATGTTTTTGTTAGTCTTATATCTGCTGGGACAAAATTTCCTGTTTCTAAAATAACTATGTCTCCAGCTACAACTTGGCTACTTGGTATTTGTATTATTTTTCCATTTCTTTTTACTTTTGCAACAGGAGCAGACATTTTCTTTAGGGCTTCTAATGATTTTTCTGCTTTATATTCTTGTATTAATCCTATAAAGGCATTAAACACTACTATTGCTACTATAATAATAGAGTCTATATATTCTCCAGTTTTTTCTATATATGCCATAACTGCTGAAATTATTGCTGCCATTAAAAGAATAATAATCATAAAGTCATTAAATTGCTCCAAAAAGCGAATAAAAATACTTTTTTTTCTGCTTTCTTTTAATTTATTCTCTCCATTTTCCAATAATCTTTTTTTTGCTTCTTGGTCAGATAGTCCATAATTTTGGTTTGTCTTGAATTTTTTCTCGGTTTCTTCTGTTGTCATAGTGTGCCACATTTTATTAACCTCCACATTAAATATATTTTAATATTATATATATGTGGACAATCTATTTTTAGTACAAGTTTTAATTATTTTTCTACTGTTTTTAATTTTTAAGCAAAAAATAAAATCAGCATAGTTATTATATAAAAAGAAATAAAATTTATTTTTTATAGCTTGCTGATTTTATATAATTATTTTAATTTCATTGATAATAGTTTGCTAATTCCATTTTCTTCCATGGTAATTCCATAAACTGTATCTGCAACTTCCATTGTTCCTTTTCTATGGGTAATAATTAAAAATTGGGTTTGTTTTGCAAATTGTTTTAAATAATCTGCAAATCGGTATACATTAACATCATCTAATGCTGCTTCTATTTCATCTAATATGCAAAATGGTGCTGGGTTTATTTTTAATATTGCAAATAAAAGTGCAATTGCTGTAAAAGCTTTTTCTCCGCCAGATAATAGCATCATATTTTGTAGTTTTTTTCCTGGTGGTTGAACTTCTATTTCAATTCCGCATTCTAATACATTAGTTTCATCTGTTAATGTTAGCTCTGCATAGCCTCCTCCAAATAATTGCATAAATGTTTCTTTAAAGTTTTTGTTTATTAATTTAAATTGGCTTGTAAATTGTTCCTTCATGTTTGCAGTCATTTCGGCTATCATTTTCTTTAATTTTGTGCTTGAATTTTCTAAGTCTAGCCTTTGTTCACAAATAAAGTCATATCTTTGTTTTGTTTGTTTATATTCTTCTATTGAGTCTATATTAATACTGCCTAAAGATTTTATTTCGTTTCTTAAATAATTTGCTTTTTGAGTTGTTAATTGTATGTTTTCTGGCTTAGTATATTCTGTAGCATTATTGGGAGTAAGTTCGTATTCTTCCCACATTTTGTTAATTATATTTTCTATTTCTAGTTCGGTTTTTGATTTTTTTAATTCAATTTTACTAATTTGTTGTTTTATATTGTCTATTATTTTTTCTTGCTCTTTTTGGTTGTTTTCTGTTTTATTTTGTTCATCGTTTTTGGATGTTCTTAGTTCTTTTAGTTGTACTAGTGTTACACTACTATTTCCAAGCTCTTCCTCGGTTTTTTTAATTTCTTCTTGCTTGTCTTTAATTGTTTGTTTTAGCTCTTCATTTTCATTCAAAATTGACTGTCTTAATTGTTTTTTATTATTTATGCTAACATTATTGTTTTGCATTTCTTGTTCTATTCTTTGCACAATTTCGTTTATAGAATTTTGGCTTTCATCAAAAGAAGATACCGAAATTTTTAAATTAGTAATATTAAAGTTTAAGTCATTAATATATTTTTGATTATCTGTATTTAAAGAAACAAATTCTGTAATTGTTTTATTTAATTGCTCATTTTCTTTTTCAATATTAGAAATTTCCTTTTCAATGGTTTGTTTAATAAAGTTAATGTTTTGCCTTTCTTCAATATTTTTTTGTTGTTCTTCTTTTAATTTATCTCTTCTTTCTTCTAATTTTAAAACATTTTCTTCTAAAGATAATATCTTTTGTTTTTCTGTTGCATAAATAATTTCTGTATCTGCAATTTGTTTTTCTAATCCAGAAGCCTCTTCTAAAAGGATTTCAATACTTGTAATATAGTCTTGTTTTTCCTGTTTTATTTTTTGCAATTGTTCTTGCTCTTGTTGTATTTGTTTTTCTAAGTACTTAATCTCCTCCTTTCTTCCTAAAATGTTAACTGTTTTTGTTGCAATAGAGCCACCTGTTATGCTTCCAGATGAATTAATTACATCACCTTTTAAAGTGATAATCTTAAATCCATAGTTGTTTTGTTTTGCCAGTGCAATTGCTACATCCATATTTTCTACTACTACTGTTCTTCCAAGTAAGTTTAAAATAATGTTGTCATAAATTGAATTATATTTTACCAAATCACTAGCAATTCCAATAACACCTGTTATATTTTTTTGATTAATTTTCTCTAATTTTTTGCCTTTTATAGAAGAAATTGGTAAAAAGGATGCTCTTCCCAAATTATTTTTTCTTAAATGTTCTATAAGTTTTTGTGCTGTTTTTTCTGTATCTGTTACAATATTTTGTAAACTCTGTCCGAGGCTCATTTCTATAGCTGTTTCATATTCTTTAGAAACAGTTAACAGATTAGCTAATACTCCATGCACTCCTTTGGCAAGTTCCGTATTTCTTTCGCAATCTAATAGCAAAGATTTAACACTTTTGTAATATCCCTCTTTTTCTTTTTCGGTTTCGCTTAAAAATTGGTATCTTGATTGTTTTAGTCTTATAGCATTTTCTGTTTGATAAATAATGCTATTATACTTTTCTATTTTTTTATCGCTTTCATCTTTCTTTTTATAAATTTCGTCTGCTGCATTTTTTACTTTTTGCCTTCTAGATTCAATTTCTGTAAAAGTTTTTGAGATTTCTAATTTGTTTACTCTTTGTTCGTCTAATTCAGAAATAATATTACTTAGTTCTTCTTTAATTGATTTATCTCTTTTTTCTAAGTTTTCTAAATTTGCATTTTGAGTATTAATTTGATTTAATTTTTCATATCTTAAATCTGTGTTAAATTCTACCTTTTGTTTTTGCTCTTCTATTTTAATTTCTTTTTCCGATAGTTTAGAGGTTAGTTCTTCTAATTCTTTTTGTTTTTTATTTAGTTCATATTCAAACTTATTTTTGTTTTCATTTAAGTTTTGTTTTTTACTAGATTTTTGTTCTTTTTCTTCTAATAACTGCTTAGTTTTTTCTTCTAATTCCTGTATTTCTTTTAAGTATCTTTCATAATTTTCATTGTTAACTTCTATTCTCTCTTTTGCAACATTAATTTGTGAATTTAATCTTTCTATTTTGTTTGTACTTTCAAATCCTATATTCTGAATTTCTTCTATTTTTATGTTTAAGTCTTCTATTTCTTTTTTTAGTTTTTCTCTTAGTTCTTGTATTTTTTCTTTTTCATTTTCTTCTTTGCTTAATTGTTCATTTAATATATTTAGATTGTTTTCTATATTTTCTAGTTTTTGTTTTTCTTCTTCAATATTGTATATAAATAATCCTACCTCTACATTTTTTAGTTTTTCTCGTAAGTCTAAAAATTTTTTTGCTTTTTCAGATTGTGCTTTTAGAGGTTCAATTTTTCCCTCAATTTCAGATAAAATATCATTAATTCTTAATAAGTTTAATTTTGTTTGCTCTAATTTTTTTTCTGCTTCTTGTTTTCTTGCTCTATATTTTACAATTCCAGAAGCTTCTTCAAATATGTGACGTCTGTCTTCTGATTTATTGCTTAATATTTCATCTATTTTTCCTTGACCAATAATAGAATATCCATCTTTGCCGATTCCAGTGTCCATAAAAAGTTCTAAAATATCTTTTAATCTGCAGGGTGTTTTGTTAATAAAATATCCTGTTTCCCCACTTCGATATATTCTTCTTGTTACTGTTACTTCTGCATATTCAATTGGTAGCTTCCCATCCTGATTATCAAAAACAATAGAACATTCCGCATAGCCTAATGATTTTCTATTTTGAGTTCCAGCAAAAATAATGTCTTCAGATTTTGCTCCTCTTAAAGACTTCATACTTTGCTCCCCTAATACCCATTTAATAGCATCTGAAATATTACTCTTACCAGAACCATTTGGTCCTATAACAGAAGTAATTCCTGGTAAAAACTCTAATACAGTTTTATCTGCAAAAGATTTAAATCCATATAATTCTAATCTTTTTAAGTACATTTCTTCTCTTCCTTTTTCCTTAATCTTTCATTATCATACACGAAAAAAACTGTTTTTACAATATTTTTATTATTTAAAAATGCAATTTATCTTTTAAAATTAATGATTGATTTTATTTAGTTTTGGATATAAAATATTAGGTATTAGAAAAGTAGGAGGATTTTTCATGAAAAATAATGATATTGATTTTTATGATTCTACTGCTATAAAATCTTATAATTTAGATGCAGCTATGAAGTATCAGTTAAATATTTTAGGAACCTTAGATGTTTTTACTCGTAAGCATTCTGAAAATGTTGCTAATTTAACTTGTAGGTTATGTCAATACTTACATCTAAATAAATCTTTTACTATTTACTGTACTATTTGTGCTTATTTACATGATATTGGTAAGTCTTTTATTCCTGCAAGTATTCTACAAAAGCAAGGAAAATTAACAGAAGAAGAATACAATATAATGAAAACACATACTACAATAGGATATAAAATTTGTTTTGAAGATTTAAAATTACGTCCATATATTGCAGGCCCTTTATATCATCATGAGGGACTTGATGGAAGTGGGTATCCTAATGGATTAACTGAAAAGGATATTCCTTTAGAAGGTCAAATTATTCGTGTTGCAGATGAATATGATGCTATTACTAGTAAAAGACAATATAAGTCTCATGTTGGTATTAGTGAAACTTTAAAAATTCTTATAGAAAATGCTACTCCTAACCCAAATATTAATCCTAAGGTTGGAAAAATTAATAAAAAAATTGTACGTTGTTTATTAAAAGTTGTTATTGATGATACAGAATACGAAATTAGCCAAATATATGATTATTTAAGTTTTTTAAAAAAACAAATTAAACGTTTAAAACAAATTAAAAATTATTACCAGAAAATGAATTCTGCAAGTAATCAAAAGAAAAAAGAATATTTTTTAGAAGGAATAAAATTATTGTTTCATGATGGAGAAAATATAGATAATTTTTTAAATGTTTTAAAAGAATATGAAGATGCGTTACAAAATAGGCAACTTATTATTGATAATTTATTTGAAGAGGTAAAAAAAATAAAACAACTAAAACTTTAATGCTGTTTTATAATATAATAATTATATTATAGTGTAGTATATAAAGTACTAAAGCTTTTTATACTACACTAATTTATTTTTTAACCAAATGGTACATTTAAACTGATTCCTAATGCATTGTTAATTTTATCCATAATAGTTTGATCATTAATATGTCCAATTTTTTCTTTTAGCCTGCTTTTGTCAATTGTTCTAATTTGTTCTGCTAATACTACTGAATCGGATTTTAGTCCAAATTCTTCTGAACCAATTTCTATATGAGTGGGTAGTCTATTTTTATTCATTTGAGACGTAATAGCTGCAGCTATTACTGTTGGGCTATATTTATTTCCTGTGTCATTTTGTATTATTAGAACTGGTCGTATTCCACCTTGTTCTGAGCCAACAACAGGACTCAAATCTGCGTAAAACATATCTCCTCTTTTTATTGTCATTTGCTTTCACTCCTGCTATTTCTATATTTCAATCTTATATTTTTTTATATTTTAAATATTTAAGATAAAAATAGATTACAGAAGAGCTTTATTATCTTTTTGTATAAACATTGCATTTTTTATATATGAATTACTATATGTTAAATTCTAAAATATAAATTTCTTACAATAATCCAATTTCTATCTCATTATATAATATGTAAACTAGTACATTTTGTGTGTTATCTTTTATTTCTAATTTTATTGGTTTTTTTGTTTTTTTGTCTACATATAAGACCTTTTTGGTCAAATACCTATTTTCATTTTTAACTGTTGTTTCTAGCACAACTTGGTTTTCTTCTTCTTTTAAATTAGCATCTGCTGAATTTTTATAGTCTTCAATAAAGTCATATAGACTTAGTTGGTTGCTAGCAATATACTTATAGTTTGCATAAATTTTGCTTACATTTAAATTACTATTTTCTATTTTTAGGTCTTTACCATTATAAGTAATTATTGTTCCTTTTATTGTGTTTGGTTCTAATACTTCACTATAAAATTGTCCATTGTTATATTCTTGTTTTATTTTATATTTATTTGTAGTTTTATTGCTATTAATAGTTATATCCACTACTGCACTATATTTACTAATATTTAAAATATATTTTTGTATATCTTCACAAGAAGATATATTACTCATATTATTTCCGAAAATTTCTATTTTATAATTATTTTGAATAAAAATTATAATTAAAAGAACAAGTAAAATTATAGTAGCAGAAGTAAAAATTTTTTTTATCATTTTTTGCCTCCAATACAAAAACTAGAATAACAAATTGTTATTCTAGTTTATTCATATTGTTTTAAAATATTCTTTTAAAGCTTTTTCTAACTCTGCTACTGTTTCTATTTTGTTTATTTCTACTCTAAATTTGCTTGCATCTTTTAATCCTTTTATGTACCAGCTTATATGTTTTCGTAATTCTTTTACTCCAACTTTTTCGCCTTTTTCTTCTACTTCTAATTCAATATGTTTTAAAATTTTTTTTAGTTTTTCTTCATTTGTTGGTTCTGGTATTATTGTGCCATCTCTTAAATATGTAATTATTTGCTCTAATATCCAAGGACTACCAAGAGTAGCTCTTCCAATCATAATTCCATCTACACCTGTATATTCTAGCATTTGCTTTGCTGTCTTTGGGTTAATTATATCTCCATTTCCTATTACTGGTATTTTAACTGCTTGTTTTACTTTTTTAATAATTTCTAAGTCTACAGTACCACTATAAAATTTCTCTCTTGTTCTTCCATGTATTGTTATACAAGATACTCCTGCATTTTGGGCTATTTTTGCTACATCTATTGCAACAATATTTTTTTCATCCCAACCTTTTCTTATTTTTATGCTAACTGGTACTTCTGAATTTTTTACAACTTTATTTAAGATTTCTTCTATTAGATTTAATTTTAATAATAATTTACTGCCATCTCCATTTTTTACTACTTTTGGAGCAGGACATCCTAAATTAATATCTAATACTTCGCATTTGCTACTTAGTTGTTTTGCTACAATCCCCATTATTTCTGGCTCACTGCCAAAAATTTGTATTCCAATAGGTTTTTTTTCGTTTTTCATATTTAATAACAATTTTGTTTTTTCATCATTATAGTACAATGCTTTTGCACTAACCATTTCTGTATATACCAGGCTTGGTCCATATTCTTTTGCTATTTTTCTAAATGCTAAATCTGTTATACCTGCCATTGGTGCTAATAAAATATTATTTTTTAATTCTAAATCTCCTATTTTTAATTTATGTAATAGCATGTTTCACCTTCTTAATTTTATTCCATAAATATTGCCTTTTGACGTCTTGCACTAATGTTTAGTAACAATGCAATACAAATAAAATTGGTCACTAGCGAGCTTCCTCCATAGCTAACAAAAGGCAAAGGTATTCCTGTAATTGGCAATATTCCCATTGTCATTCCTATATTTTCTATCATATGGAAGAAAAATATTCCTGCAATTCCCATTGCAATATACGAACCAAGATCATCTTTAGCAGTTTTTGCTATATATACAGATTTTGTAATTAAAATAACATAAATTACAATAATTGTTCCAGATGCAATAAATCCAAATTCTTCTCCAATAACTGCAAAAATAAAGTCTGTTGTTTTAGGATATAAGAATCCAAGCTGCGTTTGGTTTCCTTTAAACATACCCATTCCAAATAGCTGTCCTGCACCTATTGCGAGTTTAGACTGAAGAACATTGTATCCTGCACCTCTTGGGTCTTTTTCTGGGTCTAAAAATATTTCTATTCTTGTTTTTGCATGTTCTGGTAAAACAAATAAATATAATAATGGAAGTGTAATTAATACTATTAAAATAGAAATTACAATATATTTTGTTTTTATTCCGACTTATAAATAGCATAAAAGCAAATGCTACCATAAAAGCAATAGCTGTACCATAGTCTGGTTGTTTGACAATTAATAATGTTGGTACTGCTACAATTAGTATTATAATTGCCAGTTTCCATGGAGTGTTAATTTCTTTTTTAGAATGAGAACACAGTTTTTCTAAAATATATGCTGAAAATAAAATAACAAAAATTTTGGCAAATTCTGCTGGTTGAAATGAAAATATTCCTAAATTAAACCAACTTGTTGCTCCGTTAATTGATTCTGTAAAAAGAACAGCAATAAGTAAAATAATAAAAATTCCATAAAAATATGGAGATAATTTAGCAATTATAGAGTAGTCTATTATTGTAACAATTATTAAAATTGGTATACTTATAAGAAACCAAATTCCTTGTTTTTTAAATTCTTCATAATCCGAATTTTGAGTTGCTGAAAAAAGTGCTACCATTCCTATTATTAATAGTAGCACGCTGCATATTAAAATTCCCCATTCTGTATTTTTTAAGAATTTTTTTTGCATGTTTTAACCTCTTTTTACTTTTCCAAAGCATTTTTATTCTTCTTTATTTTTTTGTTCTGTGCTTTCTTGTTTGCTTTTGTCTTCGGTATTTTCTTCTTTTTTGTCTTTTGTTTTTTCTTCTTGTTGATTATTAGTGTTTTCTACTTTAGTATTTTCTACTTTTTCTTGGTTTTCTTCTGGTTTATTTGGTTCTTCGTCTTTTTTTTGTGTTATTTGTTTAGTAGAATTAACATTTTCTTCATTAGTAGATTTTGTAGTATCATTATTTGCATTTTCTTCTTTTGGTTTTGCTTCTATTTTTTTCATATCATTCCTAATATTTAAAATTGGAATATTGGCATATAGGGCTGGTGCTCCATTTTCTCCGGTCTTCTGTTGTTTTATTTGTTAATCTTACATCAATAGCACTTTCATCAACTTCTATATATTTTTTTATAACATCAATAATTTCCTGTTTCATAAGTTCTAAAAAATCAGCCGAAACATTTGCTCTGTCTTGCATTAATACTAAATGTAGTCTTTCCTTTGCAGTATCTTTTGAATTGCTAGACTCTTCTGCATTAGATTTTGTAAGTTTTTTAAAAAACTTTATAATAGCCTCAAACATATTATTCCTCCTAATGTAATTATTTTATTCCAAACATTCTTTTTAATTTTGCAAAAAAGCCTTTCTCCCTTCCTGGAATACTTACTTCAATATTTTCTCCTAATATCCTTTTTGCAATTTCTATATATGATTTTCCTGATGGTGCTTTTTTATTGGATACAACAGGTTCTCCCTTATTTGTTTGTGTAATAATGTATTCGTCATCTGGAACTACACCAATTAGTTCAATTGATAGTAAGTCTACAATATCATCAACATCCATCATTTCGCCTTTTTTTACCATTCCTGGCCTTATTCTGTTTACTATTAATTCCGGGTTTTTAATTTCGGACGATTCTAGTAAGCCTATAATTCTATCTGCATCTCTAATAGCAGAAATTTCAGCTGTTGTTACAACTATTGCTCTTGTAGCACCTGCAATTGCATTTTTAAATCCCTGTTCAATTCCTGCAGGGCAGTCTATTAAAATATAGTCAAATTCTTCTTTTAGCTTTTGTGTTAGTTCCCTCATTTGTTCTTCGTTTACAGCAGATTTATCCCTTGTTTGTGCAGCTGGAAGTAAAAATAGTTCTGGAAATCTTTTATCTTTAATTAAAGCTTGTCTTAATTTGCATTTTTCTTCTACAACATCTACAATATCGTATACTATTCTATTTTCTAAGCCCATAACAACATCTAAGTTACGTAAGCCAATATCTGTATCTACTAGCACTACTTTTTTTCCTTCTAGTGCTAGAGCAGAACCCAAATTTGCTGTTGTTGTTGTTTTTCCAACTCCACCTTTTCCTGATGTTATAACAATAACTTCTCCCATAAAAATTTTTCCTCCTACGTCTATAAAAATAACTGTATTTTTTAATACAGTTATTTTATTATTTTTTTTTTCAAAAGTCAATATTTATTGGTAATTTTAGCAAATAGGCATTTTATATGTATTATATTGCGACTACGCGGAAGCCATAGAAGTTGAGGCCGCCACCCCAAGCGTAGGAGAAATAGAACACTCCTGCAGTGGTAGAGTCGTTGTAAGAGCCTCCACGTGCGAAGAACGGAGCAGTCAAGAAAGGAAAGTCAGAGTAGTCCTGGTTCCAGCTGGACTGGGTTCCGTCTCCTTTTAAGCTTGTTTCGTATACTGCATCTCCATATATTGATGTATTAGCATCGTAATTTGCTTGTCTGTCTGCTGCACTACTTGTTGCTCCATCTCCTGCATATTGGTCAATGTATTTTGCTGGCTTTGTTTTCATTGTTGTTGCATATTCTGTTGTTCCATTTGTTAAAAAGCTTGCCATGTATTCCCAGCTTCCTCCTGCCAT
>OLIW01001659.1_pt1 | contig 19182 bp, 16 predicted proteins | sample 1601321 | NCBI WGS metagenome assembly OLIW01 (sample SAMEA2452114, study PRJEB22498) | human gut metagenome
CGAGCTAAACGACATAAATAAGGAGCGCCAGGAGATAGAGCGCGGAATGTTTGAGTCGGCATTAAAGCAGATTGAGGATTTGAAGCTGGCTGACGACCCCTGCATAATCGTCTTTGACAAAACTTGGCACCCTGGAGTTGTGGGAATTATTGCCGGCAAACTCAGCCGCGAGTTCAATAGGCCTGTAATTGTCTTTGGCGAGACTGACCAGGGCTTTAGCAAGGGGTCTGGCAGGAGCGTTGCGGGCTTGGACTTGGTCGATTGCCTTTCGCACTGCACGGAATTTTTGGGCAGTTGGGGCGGGCACCCAATGGCTGTGGGCGTGGCGGTAAAAGACGGGAAAATAGGTGAATTTAGAGATAGGCTAAACGCAGTAATCAAAAAGAAAATGGACGAGGGCTTCAAGTTTGAGCCCGAGGTAAACGTATCTTTGTTTTTGGCTCACGAGGATATTTGCTTTGAACTTCTCGACGAACTTGAGATGCTCCACCCATTTGGCGAGGGCAATAGAGAGCCTGTGTTTGCGCTAAAGGAAATTACGCTAGCAAAGCCCGTTGAAATATTTGGAGGCGGGCAGAATTTCAGATTCCAGCTTCCGCTCGTAACGGGTGGGTGGATAAATGCGGTTGCTTGGCGCATGGCAGACAGAACGCCGCCCACTGGGCGCAAACTAGACTTTGCCATGCACCTCTCCTGGAATAGGTGGAACAAGCGCAAGACTCCGCAGGCAACTTTGGTAGATTGGAAGTTTTCGGATTCTTAGTGCAGATGCGTTGCTTGCTAAGCTTAGTGTTTTTCCAAGTTTGCCTTTGCGCATCTATCTTTGCCTCTGAGGAAGCAAAGCTTGAGGATTCCGCCTTCATTTGGGATTTCAACTATCCTAGAAACGTTCATGCGGCAAATATTTGCGAGGTTTCAAGGGGGAGTTTCCTTGCGGTATTTATGGGGGGAAGCTACGAGAAGTGCCCGGATTTTTCGATTTGGCTGAGTTCACTGAAAGGTACTTCTACTTGGTCTAGGCCGGTGGAAATCTTGAAGGGCTTGGATATGGAAACAGGAGAGCGGCTGCCGCTTTGGAATCCGATTCTTAGTAAATTGCCAAGCAGAGATGTAGTGCTCTTTTTTAAAAAGGGAAAGTCTCCTCGGCATTGGAGTGGGCTTTTTTGCCTTTCAAAAGATTTTGGTAAAACTTGGTCTGAGCCCGTTGAATTGCCCCATGGCTATTTGGGGCCTACAAAGTGCAGGCCAATCGCTTTGCCTGACGATTCGTTGCTGTGTCCATCGAGTGTTGAGCTTACTTCGCGTGGAGCGTGGTTTGTGAAATTTGAGAAATTGTCGGCCGACCTTAAAAAGTGGAGCGAGGGGCTACCTCGCAAAAACTTTAGAAATTTCTTCTTTTTTTCAACGGGAGTAAGTGCCATACAGCCGGCTCTGATAAGGTTAAAAGACGGCAAGCTTCTGGCGCTATGCAGAACTAGGAATGATTTTTTGTACGCCACAACTTCGGAGGACGGAGGCAAGACTTGGTCCGACTTAAAAAAAACTGCAATCCCCAATCCAAATTCCGCCATAGATGCGCTATCGCTCGAGGACGGCAGAATTTTGCTTGCCGGGAATTTCGACCTAAAAAAGAAGCGCGGCAAGTTGAGTTTGATTGCAACGCGCGATTTGACGAGTTACTCGGAGCTCTTTGTCTTTGAAGACGACGATAGCGGCGAATATTCATACCCCTCCATAATTCTTGCAAGCGACGGCAGCTTGCGCGCGCTTTACACTTATAAGCGCAGACACATAAAATATGTGAAGCTCAATTTGAAATGAAGAAGCTAATTTTATATATTGCATTTTTTTCAGCCTTGGCGCTCTCATTTGCGGCGGGCTACTTTTTCTACGAGCGCACGCGCGGTTTTACTTGGGTTGAGAGTGAGGGTAAATCTGTGGGGCTCGTCCGCGAGCTTTTAAGCGAGCTTAAGAATAGCCGCGATTTTACTTCGCTAGATTCCCGCAAATTTTTTGGGCGCAATTTGGATTCGCCGCGCATTTATGAAAGTGACGCCGAATATATGAGCGTTTTGCGCAGGGTATTGGGCGGGCTTTTGGAGTCGGAAAATAGCGAATTTACATTGTCTTGCGGCGTCTCGGAGGCTTCAAATTCCGCAGATTCAAGCTTCTCGCGCAGAGCTTACGATGAGCGCGTTGTTTGCGTAATTGAAAATTTGTCTGCAACGGGCGGGGCAAATTTGGGCGGCATTGCGCGGCAAGTAGATATCATATTATTTTCGGTAGAGCCCTACGACGGGATTTTGCGCACAAATATATATCTAAACGGCAAACTAATCTGGGAGGATTCTAAAGATTAGTGTTGCCAAATTTATTTGTCGGAGTATGTCGGTACGCTTCAATTTTTGATTTTGAAGATGAAAAAGAGACATCTCGAAATAGTCGTGGGCTTTGCTTTATTGTGCGCGCTCTACGAGCTTTGCGATTTATTTGTAAAGCTTGTAGGCTTGCCCTTTCCGGGAGCACTGCTTGCGATGTTGATTTTATTTTTGCTGCTTAGCTTTAACATATTGCCGCTTAGATTTGTGGAGGAAGCTTGCAAAACTTTGCTGTACCATATGCCGCTTTACTTCGTCCCGATAATGGTAGGCTTGGTGGCGTACAAGAAAATGCTATCTTCAAATGCCCTTGGAATTTTTGGGGCGGTTATGGTAAGCACTGTAATTACTCTAGTATCAAGCGGAGTTTTGGTTCAAAAAATTCAGGATTACAGGTTAAAAAGGCTCGAAGAATCGGAGCGCAAAGAAAGGGGCGAAAATGTATAAAACGGAAATTTTAACGGGCGCTTTTATGCTTGCGCTGACTGTGTTTGCGTACCTTATCTCCAGGCGTTTTGCGCGCGTTCGCTTCTTAAAGGCGATTCCCACAGTGATTATTGCTTCGGCTATGATAATCGCGCTAATTGAGCTTAGCAACTTCACTTACGAGGACTACGCCCTGGGCGGGGATATCGCAACATGGCTGCTTGGTCCGGCAACCGTCGCTCTGGCGTATCCGCTCTATCAATTTTCATATCTTCTTAGGGAAAACGCCTCCGAGATTGCCCTTGCAACTATTAGTTCAAGCACGGTGAGCATAGCAAGCATGCTAATATTGGGAGCGATGTTCGGATTAAATAGCGATATAATTTTGTCGCTTCTTCCAAAATGCGTGACGACTCCCGTAGCCATAGAAATTTCAAACATATCTGGCGGCATTGCGGGCTTTACCGTTTGCGGAGTCTTTATAAGCGGGCTATTCGGAAGTGCGATAGGGCATGCGCTGTTAAAATTTTGCGGTGTAAAAAGCGACATAGCATACGGGCTTGCAATAGGTGCTACAAGCCATGTAATCGGAACTTCAAAGTGTCTGGAAGTTAACGATAGGCAGGCTGCTATGAGCGCGCTTGTGCTGGTTTTGGTCGCGATATTTACAACACTGGTGTTTTCGATTCTCACTCTATTTTAATAAGCTTGCGGTGCTTTTTTGCATCTGCTTTTATTTGCCCTAAATGCAAAATAAAAACAGCGCGACTTGGCTTTGGCTTGCCCTGCTTTACTTTATGGAGGGCTTGCCGAATGTTCTTGTATCGCTTGTGGCAGTGGTCTTTTACTCGAGTATGGGGCTTGGCGATGCGGCGGTTGCGGCGCTTACGAGCATGCTTTATCTGCCCTGGGTCATAAAGCCATTTTGGAGCCCTATAGTCGATTCAATTTCATCAAAGCGCAAGTGGATTTTGGGGCTTTTAATGACTTTTGCGCTATCGTTTTTCCTAATTGCGCTAGCTCCGCTTTGCGAGTCTTGGATATTGCTGTCTATAATCGGCTTTTGGCTCTTGGGCTTTGCATCTGCAACATTTGACATAGCAAGCGACGGCTTTTACATGATTGCGCTTTCAAGGCAAAACCAGGCCTTCTTTGTAGGTATAAGAAATTCATTTTATCGAATTGCAATGGTCTTTGGGCAGGGGGGGCTTATCTGGGTAGTGGGTGTCTTGACAGCTAGAGCGGGGCTTGAGCAAAACAGAGCTTGGGCGGTGGCGTTTTTCCTATGTATGCTTCTGTCGCTCTTTAGCCTTTTTGCGCTTAAATTTTTGCTGCCGAAACCGTCGGGCGACGATTGCCGAAGCGTGGATAGTGCAAGGGCTTTGTATTCGGATTTCAAGGCCTGCTTTCTGGGCTTCTTTTCAAGGTGTGGGATTTTTCAGATTCTTATATACATACTCTTCTACCGCTTTGCCGAGGCTCAACTTTCAAAGATTGTTCCGGTATTTTTAAAAGCACCGCGGGAACTTGGCGGACTGGGATTTTCGCTTGAGAAATTCGGAATGCTGCAGAGCTTTTCGGTTGTTGCGCTATTTACGGGCGGCATACTGGGCGGAATTTACATCTCAAAAAGGGGACTTAAGGCGAGCTTTCTAACTATGGCTTTGTTTATGAATATCCCGAATTTAATATATGTGCTTCTTGCGTATTTTAAGCCTCAGAGCGCTATGCTTGTCGGCTCAGGACTCTGCCTTGAGCAGTTCGGCTACGGCTTTGGCTTTGCGGGGTATATGATGTATCTTATAAGAGTTTCCGACGGCGAATATAAGACCGCCTTTTACGCAATATGCACGGGGCTTATGGCGCTCGGCTTGGTTTTGCCGGGTGCGCTCTCGGGGTTAATATCAGAGAGGGTGGGCTACTTAAATTTCTTTATTTGGGTGCTTGTATCCACTTTGGTTTCTTTTGCTTCTACAATCATTGCCCGAAGAACTTTGAGTGAGGATTAATCTTCCCTTATAAATTAGCTTAGTTTAGCTAATTCTTTCATTGAAGAAATTTTAAGCTGTGGCAAAATAAGCCGCGCTATGGTGAGGGGAATTATTGCCGGCTTACTTGCCTTTGTGTGTTTAAATTCGTCGCTTTGGGGAGGCTCAAAGCACTCAAAAACGCCAATGTTTGATGGCCTTGAAAACAGGGTTGTGACGGGCTATCAGGCTTGGTTTAGATGCCCGGGCGACGAGTCCGGAAAAAATATTTGGGTACATTGGAACGGCCCGCGCGGATTTAATCCGAAAAGTTGCACTGTGGATTATTGGCCGGATACTCGCGAATACAAAAAACTCTACGATACGGGTTTTAAAAACGCCGACGGGAGTGTCGCAAAAGTATTTAGCTCCGCCGATAAAGATACGGTTGACGTGCACTTCCGCTGGATGCGCGAATACGGCATAGACGCCGCCTTTGTCCAGCGATTCTTCGGGCTTATAAACGATCCTGTTTTGCGCGATTCCTACATAGAAATCCTAAGGAACGCAAAGTCTGCAGCAAAGGCGAACAAAGTGGGATTTGTCGTTATGTACGATCTGTCTGGAATGCCCAGAAAAAATGCCGCCCGCACAATTATAGAGGATTGGAAGTACTTGGTCGATAATCTCGACATAACAGGCGGCGAAAATTCGCCCTACCTTTGCTTAGACAAAAAACCGCTTGTAGTTCTCTGGGGTATAGGCCTTACCGACAGGCACTACTCGCCTAAGAGTTCCGATATAATTAAGGCGATAGAGTTTTTGAAAAACGACCCCGTTTACGGGGGCTGCTCGATAATGGTTGGCGCTCCCACAAATTGGCGAACTTTGGACGGCGATTGCGTTCGAGATAAGGATTTTCACGAGTTTTTGAAGAAGTATGCCGATGTAATTTCCCCGTGGTTTGTTGGCAGATTCAGAATGGGCGAAGATGGAGTTCACAGAGATGTAAACGGCCGCGACTTCAAGAGCCAAGTTTCCGGAGATGTCGCTTTGTCGGACGATATGGGGAAAATCTTTCTGCCCGTAATTTACCCCGGTTTTTCGTGGCACAATTTAATGAATAAGAGAAGTCCGCTTGGCGACATTGCTCGCGAAAAGGGAAAGTTCTTTTGGAATATGGCAAGCCAGGCGGTAGAAGGCGGCGCAAAGTGCATATACGTTGCAATGTTTGACGAAGTGGACGAGGGGACGGCAATATTTAAGTGCTCGAACAATCCGCCCTCGAGCGCCGAATGCCCCTTCCTCACTTACGAGGGTTTGCCGGAGGATTACTACCTGACTTTGGCGGGCAAATTTAAGGATATGCTAAAGGCCGGCAAGCCGCTTCCTCAGCCAAAGCCGATGGCAAAGTAAATAGATTTTTAATCGATTTGCAAATAAGCTTCTTTTAATCGATTTTTTTCTCAAACCCGCGCTTGGCAGGTCTTGCCGCACGGGTTTGCGTTTTAGTTTTAGATCTTAGCAAAGGCTCTAGGTTTTGCCGCCTTAGTTTGCTTTAAAAAAAAGCATTTAATTAGATTTTTCGGCAGCTTAGCTTGTCGTCTATCGCAGTTAGTTTCCTCAGAGCTTTTGTCTTTAGACTTTTAAAATTTAAGCTTCTTAAAAGGCTCAATTCCAAGCTTTTTTCTAAAATGTCGCAGCTAAGAAATCAGAGCCTCTCAAAGACTAATTCTCATTTGAAAGCAGAGTGGATAGAGAGGCAAAGTTACCGCCAACTTAAGGCTTTAGCGAATTCCCCAATGCCGCTATTTTTTATTTGCAAACTTCTTCTTGCGCTTGCGGGCTAGGATTTTTTTTAGCTTTACCCTGTCTTCAACCGCCACTATGTAACCGACGCAATTCGGCTTGCCGCAGCGGCAGGGATGTTCAAAAAAGTGCTCTAGGGCATATCCGTAGTTATAGAGGATTTCCTCGCCCTTTTTAATGTCGCAAGTTGCCACTATCCAGATGTGGCCGTCTATGTTTTCGGCTTCGCAGTTGGTCTCGCAGGCGTGGTTTATGAAGCGCGCGTCATTGTAGTCAAAATTTCCGTCTATGTCGTATTCGTCGTCCAGCTCAAATATGTAAACTGCGCCTTCTCCCGTCTTTTTCGATTTCTCCTCCTGCTCCAAGCCGCGCCTATTCGACTCCTCTTTTGTAATTTTTTCGCCGAGATACTCTATTATGCGCTCGCCCTCCTTAATGTCGCGGGCGGCGAAAACTCCGTTTCCGTGTATGGTTGATTTTTTGATTACGTAAGGCTTCATTGCATTTTTACTAATAGAACTTTTTATTGCGGGAACTTGGAAGCTCTGACTTCTTCAACGTAGTCGGCAAAGGCCTTTTGCGAAATTGCCGCAAGCTCGCAGTACTTTTTTGCAAAGGGAGGAATCCAGTCGCCCAGCCCAAGGATGTCGGTCGATACCAAAATCTGCCCGTCGCAATCCTTGCCCGCGCCTATGCCTATTGTCGGGATTGATATGCTCTTAGTTACAAGCGCTGCGGCCTCGGGTGCGGTCTTTTCTATTACAACGGCAAATGCGCCGGCTTCTTCAAGTGCCTTTGCCCCCCTTACGAGTTCCGCTTGCTCTTCGGCAGTCTTACCAAATGTCTTGTAAGCGCCGAGCTTTAAGAGCTGTTGCGGCATAAGGCCTATGTGCCCCATGACGGGAATTCCCGCATTTGTAAGGCCCGAAATTTTCTCGCCTAGATTTTTTGCCGATTCCAATTTTATTGCGTCGGCCCCCGCCTGGATAAACTTTGCGCACTCCCTTAGTAGCGTATCGAAAGAATAGTGGGCAATCGCAAATGGAACGTCTGCTATGACAAGCGCCCTGGGCTTTGCGCGGGCAACCATAGATACGTGGTGGAGCATGTCGTCCATAGTTACGGGCAGGGTGTTTTCAAAGCCCATAAATGTATTGCCGACGGAATCGCCTACAAGTATTGCGTCAACTCCGGCAGAGTCCGCAATCTTTGCGAAAATCGCGTCGTAGGCCGTGACTAGCGCGAGCTTTTCAAGGCCTTTTTTTTGGACGAAAGTTTTTGTCGTAATTCTCTTCATACTTACAATTTCTTAAGACTTTTTAGGAAGCCTCCGAGGGCGTTAATTCCCTCTTTAACACCTTCCGATGCAGAGTCTCCGGCATCGCCAAGCGAATCCTTTACAGATTCCAATATTACGTCTCTCAAATTATTTTGCGGGCTGGCCAGTTTGCCGTAAACCTTAAATGACGGGCCGTTTGAATAACCCTTAATGGTCTCATTTTCGTCAACAAAACCGCAGGACTTCAGTAGTTCTGCAACGTTGCCGCGCTTTGCGTAGATATTTACGGGCACATCTATCTGGCTTTGCATAAACTCTATGGATTCGTCGTAGCTAAGTTTACCCTTGGCTTTTATGAGGAAGTCGTCGGTTTCTATCGTGCAGTCGCTAAGCTCAATATTGAGGTCTTCGCCGCGCTTTGCACTCAAATTGATTTTGCTGTAGTTGAGAGTCTGCAACATTGAGAGCAAATCTCCGGCCCCCGACAAGCCCTTAACCTTGTCTCCAAGTATATCGCCAGTTGCCTTTAGCGCGATGCTGCCAATGTTTGTGCCTATGCCGGAAATCGAGTTTTTATCTAGGAGTGTAAGCGTGCCCGAATCCGAGCTTAACTGCACCTCGGCTTGAATGTTTTTTGCCAGAGTTTGGAGATTTCTCGATTGCGCCTTAACACTCGCTTTTGCGTCGAATTTGCCGACAAGTATGCGGTCTCCCGATTCATTCGGCTTTAGGAATTGCCCAACTTCCAGACCGGACATATCAAAAGTAGTATCCGATAGTTCATAACCCGAATTTTCCGCAAAGCTTAGCTTTGAAATTGCCGCAATGTTTGCCCCATACGCTGTTGCCGACAACTTAGTTAACTTTAATTCTCTTGGGTTTAGCGATAAGTCAAATTTTAGAGCGTTTACTACGTCTTTGCCGCCCAGCAAAATCTTACCTATATCGCAGGTCAAATTCACCGATTTTGAGAAATCCCACAGAGCCTTTTTATCGGGGGTGTAGCTTTGGGTAGAGGCAGCAACAGCCGAGCTTTCGCGCGCGGCCTTTGGCCTGTAAATTTCTTTCTTTGCCTCTGGATTCTCGCCTTCAAGAACCGTCTTTTGCGGTTGATTGTCCGACTTCGTAAAGGCCTTTGCAAGCGTTATAAATTCATCTGCGCAAATCTCGCGCGCGCTCAGTGCAAGGTCTATAACTTCGCCTAACTTCACAGTCAAGTCGGCATCGGTAGCGCCGCTTGTTCCGCCGGTTTTTAGAGTGGAATCTATAACTTTGGGCGTATTATTATCGAGTTTAACTTTTGTATTTAGCTCTAACTTTGCAAGTGTCTGGTCGTAAAAACGCGGAGCTATGTTGTGCAAGGTGAGGTTTAGCTCTGCCGATTCGGGCTTGTACTGGGCTTCAACTTCCGCCATTCCGCTTGATAGATTGTTGAACTTTTCAAGCGCAGGCTGCCTTAAAAGCGCGGGGAGTGTTGCGGAAATTTTAGCGCTTGCGCTTTTTAAGATTTCTTTACTTTGCAAGTCGGCTTCCGCAGTTGCCGCAATTTTTGCAAATGGAACATTTTGCCCATTTAATTCAAAATCCTTAAGCTCAACTGAAATTTTATTGCCGTCGAGTTTTGCCTCTATTAGCGCGCTTGTGTTTAAGTCTGACACAAGAAGTTCGTCTGCATTTTTAAACGATAAATTTACAAGCGAGATTTTAGCACTTGCAGTTGCGCTGTTCTTATCGGCAACCTTTGCAGTCAAATCAATATTCAGGTGGTCCGCATCGGCGCCCTTCGCGTAGGGCTTGATGATTTCAAATGGAAATTTCTCCGCAATCGCCCTTATTTGAAGATTCTCCGACAAGAGCTTCTTTTCGCTTATATCTATTAGGATTTTGTCGCTTGCGCCCAGTTCGAAAATCTTGGCGTTATTCTTTGATAGCAGATCCACTCTAGCCTGCGATATTTCAAGCAGTTTTTTATTTGCAGAAATTTCTATTAATGCGTCTAGTTCCGGAATATCTCCCTTGTTAAAGTCGCTCGGCAGAAAGGCCGCTATTTGCCCCTTTAATTCGAGCGAGGCCTTTGCCGACATTTCCGCAAACAAGAATTGCGAAAGCTTTAACTCGGCGCTCAGCCCCTCTTTGGCCGATTCCGGCTTTAAGCTTAAATTTAAATCGGCGCTTGCGGATTTATCGTTGATACTTGCAATAGCAGATAGCGTCAGGTTTAAATCTCTCACAAATTCTGAATCTTTTGACGATACGCTTGCCCTTAGTATGCTGAAGGGCTTTGAGGTTTTTATTTCAAATTTATCCCCACTTTTTGTGAGTATTATTTGCGTAGATATTTTTGAACTTTTAAGCGTAATATCCTTCAAAAATGGATTTATTAAAGAATCGTCCACATTCAAGATATCCAGTGTCAAAAGCTCTCCGTCCGGGACGTTTGATATATCTTTCGCACTAATCTTGAAGGCCTTAGTGTTTTTTAAATTGAGAACTTGCAAGCCGTTTATCGAACCTAAGACTTGGGCATTTGCCACAGAGAGTTCGTCGCCTCTTTTGTTTGCTGATACTTCGCCGGATAGGGATATATCGCTTATGGGCTTTAGAGTTTCAGATAAGATGTCCAAATTTTTCGCGTTTAGCTTGAAGCTACCGTTTAAGCCGGCGTCCTTTAGGTCGCTTGAGGCGCGAATGTCGCAGAATATGTTTGCGTCAAAAAATGGAGTGTTTTTTAAGATGTTTTCAAAGTCGCGCGAATCGGCGGTAAGTTGCACTTTGCCGTCTATATTTGAGTATTCAGAGTCGAGTTTTGCATCGAGTTTTAGGAGCTTTTTTTCGCCCTTTTCAAGGCTTGACTTTAGCGATAGCCTATTTCCGTCCGGGGCGAGAGTCGCCCTCAGGGCAATGCTGTCTTTTGCCTTGCCAACTATGTCGAAATCGCAATTAAGCGAGGCGTCGAGGGCGTAGGCCTTAATTAGGTTTTTAGTTCTGAAAGTGTCAACCTTAAGTTTGGAATCAACTTTTGAACCGTCCTCCAAAATTACGAGTAGCTCCGCATTTAGATTTTTTACTATTATGTCAAAATTCGGAAGTTCCACTGCCTCTTGCGCGGGCTTATCGGAGCCGGAACTTGCGGCGATTGAATCCGACTTTGCCTTGGAAATTTCACTTTCACTTTTGCTTGCCGCTACACTTTGCTCGGAGTTTTGCCCTGCATAATCTGGCAGCTTATTGAACTTTAAGACTGCATTTTTTAGGCTTGGATTTGTTACTCTTATTTGCCTTGAAAGCAGGCCAAATAGCGATATTTCGCTATCGAGGCTATCGGCGCTAAAGTCCTTGCCAGGGGCTACATTTTTTATTTTCAAATTTTCAATTCGCAAATTGGAGGGAGTAATCTTTACAAGCTCTACCTCGCTGCCGGGGAAAGCATCTTTTAGGTACTTGTTTACAAGCGATGTCTGAAATCCGGAACTAGTCAGAACAAAGTAGGCTGCAATCAGAACAACTGCCATGGCGGCGACAAGCGCCAGTAAAATTTTTTTTATCTTCATAAAGGTTTCCTCATTTTATGGATTCGTAGAAAAGCTCTCTTTTAACTTGCACCCGCAAAAGCAGATTTTCGCGCAGCCCGAAAAATTCGCTTATCCACTCTTTTTCAGGGAAGGCGCGAGATAGGGGCGCATCAAAATTTGCATCGTAAATAACTATGTCAAAGTCGCCGGGGTTAAAGTTTTGCGGAAGCGCCTTTGCGTATGTGACGGCGTCCAACTTTAAGGTTTGCCAGGGCAGCGGCCACGGGGAATTGTTTGAAATGCATATGGCCTTAAATTTGTCGCCCTTTACTTTTGCGCAGTCGTAGATGCGCTTTACAAGCCCCTCTTCACTCTTGAGTGTGTGAACGTACAAGAATGGGTTTCTTGGGTCGCTTGCGTAGTTTCTGGAGGCGTTTTTGGCCTCCTTGTATTGCAGGTTAAATAGGGCAAGCACAAATATTAAAAGCCCAACTTTTAAGGTCGCGGCAAGAATTTTGTTTTTTAAATCTATGTGTGAAAATACCGCCGCAGAGACTGCATATCCCGCAGGCAGCGCCAGCGCCGTAATGGGGGCAAGTAATAGCCACGGCGTCTTGTAGCCTATGAAACTCAGCGCAAGAACGTTTAGCCAGCCAAAGGCTGCTGTAAATTTGATAAAGTCATTTTTTCGCAGATACGCTAAAATAGTGCCGACTATCGCGAGTATAAAAATCGCGCTCTCTCCAAATATTGCCCCTTGGCTTCTCAAGCCCGCGAGTAGCTCAAAGTAGTAGCCGAAGCCCTTTGTGTGCACTTCGGAGACGGACTTGCCAAAGAAGTGAGCGTAGCTTTTTATCCCGTCTAATATACCCGCAGGGTTTGTGAAAAATGAAGAGTAAAATAGGCAGTAAATTAATGCAAAGCCCGCAAGTGCCGCAAGGGCGAAACTTAGAGACTTCTTTGAAAAGATAGCCTTAATTTGTGGAGCCGGATTCCTTAAATTTAAAAGCGATAAAATCCACGCTCCAACTAGCGCTGCAAATACTATTATGGAAGTTTCCTTTGCGCTTTGCAGCAGCCCCGCGCAGAGGCCTACAATTAGCGCCGCGGTCAGGCTCGGCCTCTTTATGAAGGCAAAACTTGCAAAGCATAGTGCAAGCGAAAATAGCGCAAAGAAGGGCTCTTGAATAAAGTAGCTTGAATATATTTGCGATAGGCTTGAAAGCCCAAGGAAGATTGCCGCAAATACACCACCCGCAAGCTTTCCGAGCGCGGGATTTGCCTTGAGTAGCAATTCCCTTGCGTCGTAATTTGCTCGCGCTAGCATCGCAAAAAATACGAGCGCGCAAGTTGCAAGGAAAATCGGAAGCAGTGTGCGCCTTAGAAGGCGAGTGTCGAGCGTATCTGCAAAGCTTTTATCCACAAGCTTTAGCGGGTAGTAATACAAAACCGGCCCGTGTGGACCGTTTGCGTTATACTTGTAATCTCCATTAAAATAAAGGCCTGCAAATGTGAAAGACTGCTCGGATTCGTCCGCGTGAAGTGCCCTGTTTTCGAGATTGTAAAGCCGCATGTCGCAAGCTTTGAAAATTCCGAAGCAAAGCAAGCCCAGCAGAAGAATTTGAATAAGCCTATTCATTTTTGTCGAAAAGCTCCCGCAGCTTTCTTAAAAAATCGGCGGGCGGCTTTATGGGAACTCCCTTTTCATTTACAAATGCGTGCTTTGAAAAGGCCTCGCAGAGCTTCTTTTCGCCGCAAAAAACTTCATACTCGATTTTTATTATCACTCCGGGGCGCTCTTTTATCGAGGCCTTTATCGTGAGAATGTCGTCAAAGTGCGCAGAGTGCAAGTATTTTGCGCCCACTTCCAAGACGGGCAGGTGTAGCCCCATTGCATCAAGCTCGCGGTAGGGCATGCCCATGGCATCGAGCATATCTATGCGTGCGGCTTCAAACCAAGCAAAGTAATTGCCGTGGTAGGCAACGCGCATAGCGTCGGTCTCGGCAAAGCGAACTCTTATATTTGTGCTTGAAGAAATCATTTCAGTTACACTTCGTTTTGTATTATCTGCTCCAAGCTCTGGCGCTTTCTGATAAGTTTAAAAGAGCCGTCGTCTTCGAGCATGACTTCAGGGGCCTCGGGGTAGGAGTTGTAGTTTTTGGTGGACATCGCACTGCAGTAGGCTCCGGCACCCTCTATCGCGCATAGGTCCCCTATCTCGGCCTTAGTAAGCAGGCGCGGCGAAAGCGCTTCGGGGTCGCCGCTTGCGGGGGTCAGAATATCTCCGCTTTCGCAGCAGTGGCCCGAAACTATGTACTCTTTTATCTCTGAAGTTTCCTTTGCGGGAATCACAACTATCGGGTGTTGCGCGCCGTATATGGAGGGCCGCAAAACTTCAGTCATTCCCGAATTTAGCTTTAGGAAGGTATAGCCGCCCGCACCCGTGTCGCAAATATCTTGGACTGTCGCAAGAAGCGAGGCGCAGTTTGCCAATAGGAAGGTTCCTGGCTCAATTTCAAATTGGAGCTTTCTGCCCGTGCGCTCGGCAAATTCTCTAACAAGCTCTGCCACGGGCTTGCCAACAACTTGCAGGTCTGTAGAGGGCTCGTAGCTCATTCTTCCAACTTTAAAGCCGCCGCCCATATTGAGTATGCGCACGTCCGGGAATTTTTCCACCGTATCGAGGCTCATTTTTGCGACTTTCTGCCAGACTGCCGGATCTGAACCCGAGCCTATGTGCGTGTGTATTCTTATGATTTTTAAGCCGTATTTCTTTGCTATTTCAAAGATTTGCGGAATGTATTCGTGCCATATTCCAAATGACGATGCCGGGCCGCCAACGTTTGTTCTGTTTGTTCCGCCGGAGCCTAGCCCCGGGTTTATTCTAACGCCAAGTTCCGTATTCGGCATTGCCTTGCCGTAAACTTCGAGCTGGTGCAGGGAGCAGGCGTTAAATTTTACGCCGAGTTTTACAAGCTCTGCTATATTTCCCGGAATCTGTTGGGTTGAAAGCGAGATCTTTTCGGGAGCTATTCCAGCGAGCATTGCGCGCTTTACTTCGTAGGCGCTCGATGCGTCTATGTGTAGCCCCAGCGAATCAAAAAGCTTTAATATAGCTGCGTTTGAGGAGGCTTTCATCGCATAGCGCGGCGTAAGCCCAAAGGCGTTTGGAAAATCCAAGACTTTTTTAGCTTGGCGCGTGAGGGCTGCCTTGCTGTAAACGTAGCAGGGGGTCGATACTTCCCTCGCTATATTTCTTGCTATTTCGGGAGTTAAAAAATTTAGCTTCTCTATTTCCATATCTTTATTAAAACCTTACACTATTGTTTTGCTTTGTCAATCGCTTCATCTATCGCTGCGGGCGTTAAAATTGTTGGCAGCACTATGGGCTCTCGCGATAAGTCCGCGGGGTAAACCACGTTTAGCGGAACTCCCGAGCGATTGAACTTTGCAAGCTCGCGCGCTATTGCGGCGTTTCTATTGGTCCAATCGGCAACTAAAAATGCGACGTTATTCTTCTCAAAGATCTCGCGAGTTGAGCTTAGGTCTAGGGCTGCCTTTTTGTTTGCAAGGCATGTGAAGCACCAAGATGCAGTGAAATCTACAAAGACGATTTTGCCCTTTTTGCGCAGCGCTTCCACCTTTTGCGAACTCCATGTATTATCGTTTAGATCTACCTCTTCGCCGCCTATGGTCTTGTCAAAGCTCGATGCGTTTATAGTGAGAAAGACGGAAAGAAGCGCAAAGACTAGCAAGCCTACATAGGCAAAGATTCTAAACTTTAGCTTGTTGTAAGGCGGCGAGTACTTGCCGAATATCCAGAGCGCAAATGCTATCGATAGAACGGCCAAGAGAAGCTCCGCCATGGAATCGGCACCGCACTGCTTTGTAAAAATCCAAACTAGCCATATTGCGGTTGCAAATAGCGGGAAGGAAAGTATTTGCTTAAAAGTCTCCATCCACATTCCGGGCTTAGGCATAAGCTTTGCGGCCTGTGGAATAGCTGAAATTAGAACGTAGGGCAGCGCCATTCCCACTCCCAAGAATACGAAGATTAAGAGTGTTGAAAACCACGATATCGAGCTTGCTAAAGCTACGCCCAAAGCTGAGCCCATAAATGGGGCAGTGCAGGGGCTTGCAACTGCAACTGCAAGCACGCCCGAAAATAGGGCAGCCTTTGCGCCCGAACTCTTTGTGGCGGCTGTGCCCAAGTTTGCAAGTCCGGCTCCGATTTCAAATACGCCGGCAAGCGAGAGCGCCATGACCGTAAAAAGCAGGGTTAAAAAGCCCACAAAAATAGGTTCTTGCAACTGGAAGCCCCAGCCCAATTCCTTGCCCACAGATTTTAGCCACAAGAGCAAAATCGCCAGAAATACAAAACTTAGGATTATTCCCAAACTGTAATAGAGAGCGTTTCTTATGGCGGATTTTCTCGATTTATCGGCATCTTTTGCAAAAGATAGAACTTTGAGGCTTATTACGGGAAAGACGCAGGGCATCAAATTTAGTATCATTCCTCCCAAAAATGCGCCAAAAATCGCAATCCAAAGCGAGTTTGAATCTGCCGTTTTAGCTTGCGGTAGGACAATCTCAAAACTGCCCGATTCAGACTTGCCGTCACTTTCGCTTGCTATCGGCTCGCCTTTTGATTCGGATTGCGACTTGCCTAATTTTGAAAATGATAGCGTAATTTTAGAATTTGCGCTTTCCGGAATGCAGAGCTTGCCGCAGACGAGCCATGAGGCCTCGGCTTCAATTTCGGCGCTGGGCTTGTCAAAATCTTTAGGCGGGGTAAGCAGAGCTGAAATTTTAAAGCTTTGGGGATAGTATAAAATTTTCCGCCCGTCCTCGATTTTTTCGCTAGCCTTTGGAAATGCGAATTTTTCGGCCTTAAAATTTGGTGGAAGCTTTAACTTAACTTCTGTCGGAAGGCCTATTTCCGAGCCTTCGTTTGCGTATATGTAGCTGTCCTTTGGTATGTTAAATTCCGCTATTAGCTCAAAGGGCTTTCCGGCTTCAAGTTCGCCTTGTGTTTGCAGAAGTTCAAACTTTACTCCTTGCGCAAAGATTGGAAGAGCCGAAATAAAAAATAGAAGGAATAATCTCATAATTCTGTACATTAACTATGTTGACAAATCGGCTGAGATTAAAGATTATTGATAATCATATTTAAAGACAAAAATTTTTCCAGAGGATAAGAACGATGGCAGGCTTCATACAGAGTTTATTGTCAAACGATATAGGGATAGACTTGGGAACGGCAAACACCCTGGTTTATGCCAAGGATAGGGGCGTTATTATAAGCGAGCCTAGCGTGGTTGCGGTTTACAATAATTCAAAGAGGGTCCTGGCTGTCGGTGAAAAGGCAAAGCGAATGTTGGGGCGCACGCCGGGGAACATAACGGCGCTAAGACCCATGAAAGAAGGTGTTATAGCGGATTTTGAAATTACCGAGGCTATGCTTCGCTATTTCATAAATAAGGCGAGCACCCACCACATAAAGTTTCACGCTCCGCGCGTGGTAGTTGCCGTTCCCTCAGGCATAAACGAGGTTGAAAGACGCGCCGTAAAGGAGTCTGCAATAAGGGCTGGGGCGCGCTTGGTCTACCTTTTGGACGAGCCTTTGGCGGCGGCAATAGGTGTTGGGCTGCCGGTGTGGGAGCCGACTGCGAGCATGATTGTAGACATTGGCGGCGGAACAACTGAAGTTGCGATTATATCACTTGCGGGCGTAGTTTACGCAAAGAGCATACGCGTTGGCGGCGATAAGATTGACGACGAGATTATCCAGTATATGAAGCGCGCCTACAACCTCATGATAGGCGAGCGCATGGCGGAGGAAATAAAAATAAAGATAGGTTCGGCTTTTCCGCTTGAAAAGGAGCTTACAATGGAAGTAAAGGGGCGCGACTGCATAGCGGGGCTTCCCAAGACACTCACAATAACCTCTCAGGAAATCCGCGAGGCTTTGGAGGAAACTTTCAATAAGATTACCGATGTGATAGGCGAGGCCCTCGAGCATTGCCCGCCGGAACTCAGTGCCGACTTGGTCGATAAGGGCATAGTCTTGGCAGGCGGCGGGTCTTTGATACGCAATTTGAATTTGCGAATTACAGACAAGACACTTGTCCCCTGCTTTACTGCAGACAATCCCTTGCTTGCGGTTGCAAACGGAACTGCCGAGGTTTTGAACGACCTCTCTTGGTGGGCGAACGAAAACTCCTAATTTGTAAATTTCGAGGCGGAAGTTGTTCTCTAAGCGAAACAATATTGCACTTGCCAATATCGGCATTTTCTTGGCGATATTGTTTCTTTGCCTTGTGCTTCCAAATTTTATAAGGCACATACCAAAGAGGCTTTTTGAGGAGTTTAAGGCGCCGATGGATTACGCGGCATCGCAGTTGCGCGACTTGCAGACTTTTTGGAGCCTCCACACAAACTCAAAGCGAGACTTAATAGAGGCTGGCCGCGACCTAGCCAGAATGAATGCGCTTTTGGAATCCAAAGTTGCCAGAAATGCAGAGCTAAGCGCTCGCATAAGGCGGTACGAAGATCTTATGTCGGTTCCGTCGGGCGCGCGCTTTAAGGGCGAGGTTGCGAGGGTTGCGCGGCGCGATATAAATGCGTGGTGGCAGCAGCTAATAATAAGAAAGGGCTCGCTGAGCGGGATACGCGAGGGCTGTGCTGTGATTTACAAAAACGGAGTCGTCGGCAGAATTAGGGAAGTTAACTTATACACTAGCGTAGTTGAGCTTGTAAGTAGCCGTGACTTCAGAATGGCGGCGCACTTTGAGGGCGACGATAGGCCAGTAATTTACCAGGGCATAGGCGAGAGGTCCTTTCACCTTGCCGAGGGCGAAGTTACCGACGTTCACGGCGATTTGAAGGCAAGCCCCTCAAAGCCGCTTAGGCTTGTCACATCCAGCTTGGCGGGAACCTTTCCGGAGGGGATTTTGATAGGCACAGTCTCACGCTTGCACTTGGATAGCGACGGCATATTTAAGTCGGGGATTGTGGATTTAAGCGGCGATTTGGCCGCTGTCGAGGAAGTCTTGGTTCTAGTTCCCATAGAGGAGGCTGTTGAGAATTAAGATGACGCTTGTTAGAGATTACGATCCTAAGTTCCCGATAATGCTCTTTGTGAATTTGTGCGTCTATTTTTTGATGCTTTTATTAAACGACGCTCTTGCAGGGATTTCGGTCTATCTTTTTATGCCGGCCTTGCTGCTGGTTGCACCCTCTCTATTTTTGGGAAAGCTCGGGGCTGTTTTTATGGGGCTTATATTCGGTTTTCTCTTTGAGGCAAACGCCCCTGTTCGCCTCCATGGGGCAAACGCCGCAATCTTTGCGCTGTTTTGCTTTGCGATAAATTCCGTGCGCGATAAGTTCAGGGGCTTGGATCCCTTTGCAATAATGTGGCTAACTTGGTCTGCAAACATATTTATATTTGCAGCATGCGTTATATTTGCGTATCCGCGGGGCTTGGAATACTTGAACGCCTATGTGGTTAGGCTTTTGGTTGACATACTAATATCGTCTATGTTTGTGATGCTCTTTTCGTCGTACGTAATAAACCTTCAAAAATCGGTTTGCTACCTTTGCGGAATAGACTTGTCTATCGAGAAAGAGGATTCTGAGTAATGCAGGAAAACGTACAGACATACGGTAGGAACAATTCGCGGCTGTATTTGGTTTTTGGAATATTTGCCGCGATGTTTCTTGTTCTGTTTTTGGCGCTGTTTGTGGGCATGGTATACCTGTTGCGCCGTTTTCTTCCCGCCTTTGCCGCCGACGTCGGGGGATATTGCAT
>OLIW01001684.1_pt1 | contig 18974 bp, 18 predicted proteins | sample 1601321 | NCBI WGS metagenome assembly OLIW01 (sample SAMEA2452114, study PRJEB22498) | human gut metagenome
AGATTGGCAAAAAGCGAGGCATCTTTTTTCGCATACGCAAGAAGGGTTTCTTTTGATTTCTTTAACCGGGCTTTTAATAGCTTTAGATATTCTTCCGGACCATGCGAAGATCCGGACTCGTCGGCAAATAAATAGCGGTAATACTGCTCCCCGTTTTGATAACTGCAAAGCGCTCCGTTTTCCGGACAGGCATCCAATCGGCTGTTCAGACCGGCCGCCAGATTTTCATACGCATGCACAAATTCTTTTTTGATCAAGGATTTATTTTCTTTGCGGTAACGTAACATTTCTTCCTGATCGATAAAATCACACGCTTCAATGCGGCTTCGAAATGACGTGAGCAAAAGTTTCCAGCCTTTGTCGGACAAAAAGGTCTGACACTGCTCCAAAATGTGTGACATTGTACTCCGACAGGGCAGCAGGCCGGCTTTTTCCTGATGATCGTAAAAGACGAGAACCGACTCAAAATACGAAGGGATGCTGCGAAGCAATGTAAAATAGTTTTCAATATCCTCTCTACAGTCAAAAGTATACTCCGCTAATAGAACGGGAAGCTGCGCCTGAAGCCCGGTAACCGGGGAGAAAGGACGAGAAAATAGAAAGAATTCTTCTCCTTTTTGATTCATTTCCAACGTATATTTTAAATTGTCATATAGGATCTTTTCCGACTCGGAAAGAGAATCTCTGTCAAAACCTTCCAATTTCGCAAGCGCGTTTTCATATTCGGAGGAAACCTGTGCCGTCTCCGATACCGAAAGAGGTGGAAATCCACCGGCGGTTTTTGCAATTCCATAGTTTTCCGGATGCGCGAGAGAATAATTGAGCGACAGCGCATCGCTTGAGATGCTCTCCCGAAACAGGGCATCCGTATATTCTTGAAAACTTGTATTTGAATGGGGATTTTTGTCAGAACCCGAGCCGTTGCTGCTGCCCGGAGCACAGCTGCACAAGATCAGACAAAGGGTAAGAAATAGAGCGAGATATCGTTTCATAGCATTCACCGGCATAAGGCAAGTTGATATATGTATATGCCGGTGAACAGGAGAGTATGCAGAGGCTTAATTATTTACAATGAATATCGTACCCACTGGTAGTCGACACTTTCGGAATTTAACAGTGTCGAGACGATGAAATCCCCGTTATCTCCTGGAAGTTTCGCGTATCCATAAATGGAATTAAATGGGGCTTCATGAAACAGTTTATCGTTTTCGTTGTAATACAGATCCTCTGCCGGCAGGACAAGAGTGTTCCATATTTTGTCGCTCAATTTTCCGCTGCAGATTCCTTTGCTTGTTACGATATAGCCAATATCATCTGCAATTTGCAGACCGAGTGCGGCGGTTGTCTCCGAAATCAAGCCTTCGCCATCGATGATACACTGAATCACACGATCCGGCATTTTGTCGTGGATGGTATGGTGCTGTATACATTGTCCGGAGGTGGAAATGGTATAATACGTGCCATCTTCAGCGAACGTAACATATTTACTGATTACGGACCCTTTGTCGAGTATTTTCTGCCGGACAAGATCAAATAATACAACATCCGAAGCCACTGTGGGATCCGTTGCATCATCGGCAGCTTCCTGCAATACTACTGCAATTTCTTCGTCTGTGACAAATTGGATATCGACAAGTTCATAGTCTTTATACGCCTTATTTATCTCCGAAAGATCGATTTCTTTATAGTCCTCGGAATTCCCCATCTGAAATAGTCGGATCCCCTTCTGCGGGTCCACGACGCTGATGTAAATGAGACCATTTGAATCTCCACTGATAAAGGAAGGACCTTGCGGAAATTGTTTATTAAAAGCGCTTCCCCAAGGAAGTGCAGTATCTTCCCATCCGTTTTCACGCAGGGTATAACCGTGATATTCGAGCCCCTTACTTTCATCCGATTCGTCGATCATTGTTACCGTTATGATCAAAGGATCCTGATCCTTCGCTAAAACGGTATAGTCAAGGCTTACTTTATCGGAAATCGGTTTGTCAAACACTTGATACGTAATGCCGGACTTGGTTTTATGCAGAACCGGCGCGGCGCTGGATGACGTATTTGACGCTGTATTTGTGTTATCCGCACAGGCAGATAAAAGAAAACAGGTTATAGTAAGTATACAAAATAATGTTCGTTTCATAAAAATCTCCTTTTCAATGTGATTCTTATTTAAGTATAGCATAAAAAAATACGTTGTAAATGGTTGTCTGTCCCTAAATAATTGTCGTTCGTCACAAAAAGGTAACGTTCGTCACAAAACTGTTGAAAGTGTAGAGAATTGGGGAGTAGAATGAAGCGGAAAGGAGGGATTGATATGTTTCTTGGAAACGGTGATTTTTTGGACTGGCTACGCAAAATTTTGAGTGGTAAATAAAAAATAATATTTTGTAATACATAAACATTAAAAAAATGAAAAAGGAAGGAGAAAAACTTCATTGGTAAAACATCGAAGCTGAGTTAGCGGTATGGATAAAGAACAAGAAATTTTTGAACTTATTAAAAAATGCGTCAATAACGAAGATGAAAATCTGGAAAACAATATTTCAGTTAAAGATGAATTGGCATCATTAGAGGTTGTTAATTTGTTTGTTATGTTGGAAGAAGAATATAATATAACATATGATTTAACTACATTTAAAAAGTTTGATCTCATGTATATTGTTGAGAAGACAAAGGAGATAATTCAAAAAAGTAATGAACAAATAAATAGAATTGAGCAGGCAAAAGAAATGATTTTTGAAAGGTAAGGATATGTATGATAAAACTAAAATGGAGTAAATATGCGGAGCAGCTTAAAGGAGAAAAAACGGATTTGATATACAATTGGAAAAATAATCAAATCTATAGATTACCTAAGGGAATGATCGCAAAAGTACAAGAAAGTCTTCTTAAAGGAGTATTTACAGAAGAAGTTAAGACTGCCATCACACAATTGTACCTTGAAAAGATCCTTGTTGAAGAGAGAAGTGAAGAAAAATATTGCACACCAGAGCCTTTACGTGACGATATGGGAGCTGTCTATTTTATGCCATCGATGAATTGTAATTTCAGATGTACTTATTGTTTTGTGGGGACGGAGGTAAGCAAAGGAAAAGGTGCAACGATGCCAGAAGATTTAGTGAAAAAAGCTGCAGAATTTGTGGCGAATGCTGCAGAAAAAGCTGGTATTACAGAGTTAAAGATTCTTTTGTTTGGAGGAGAGCCTACAATTAATATTACGAAACATATCCTTTTTATGAAACACTTAAATAAGTTATCTGATAAACGAATTCAGTATGATTTGATAACGAATGGATGGTATATGCCATTTGATAAAATCAACGAGATGATAGAAGAAGGACTGAGTACAATTCAGATAACATTAGATGGACCTGAAAAAGTACATGATTCAAGAAGAAAACTATGCAATGGTGGTGGAACATATGCTCAAATTATTTCGAACATATTGAAATTGAAAGATAAACATATTAATTTGGCTATTCGTGTTAATGCTGATAATGAGAATATCAATAGTATAAATGAACTTGTAGATGAATTGATAAAAATAGGATTAGCTAACCGTATCGTTCTTCAAATTGCACCAGTAGATCCGAGTGATTTTTCAGATAATTCAGGATATGATGAAAAGGTAATAGATAAGTTTGCAGACATTTATGATAAGGCTGAAAAAAATAGAATAGAAATAGTAAGTTGGAATAGAGGATGTTCAGTTAGGAGCAAACTGTTTATGGCTATAGATCCTAGAGGGGATTTATATAAATGTCCGGATTATGTGGGAAATAGAGCAAATGCTATTGGAAATATAGAAACAGGATATAATGATAAATATAGCGAATTCTTAGAACTTCCGATTGCCGATGATTGTCAAGGATGTATCCAATATGGTCTTTGCAGAGGGGGATGTCAGTATCTAAGAGACATAGATGCAGCGCAGATTACATATTGTATAAAAGAGGCACTATCCAAAATTAATCGAGGTTATTTATTGGCAAAATATGATAAAGAATATGCTGAATTCAGGGCGAGTAGTCTTGGAAAAAGTTTTTCTAAATTTATTTAATTATTTAATAGAATCTAAACAGCAGAAAGGAGGTGAAAAATATGAATAGAGCAATTAATATGTCAATTGTTACATTATCATCGGATAGCGGTTTGTGCTTAACAGTATGCCGTAATGTAACAGATTGTTTTGGGTGCTATAGTTCTTGCCATGTATGCTATGCAGGAGGAGTAGGCTGTTAATTAGTAATATGGTTGCCATGCCTAGTACTTGAGTGTGGCAACCATGTCAATGTACAGGAAAGGATAATCAATTATGAAAAACCATTGTTATGTATTTGAAAGTAAGGGAAATTATTTTGCGTTTGATACTTGTTTCTTTTATGTAATAAAAATATCTGAGTCGCAGAAGACGTTATTAAAAAAGTTAATTGAAATGGATGAAAATGAATTTTACAATACAACAATATATGATGAGGGATTAAAATATTGTATAAAAAACGGATTGTTCTTTTCTCAAATTGTGCCACAAAAAGAGATAAGAGAGGCAAATGCATTTTCTATATCCTTTACGCCGACACATACTTGCAATTTGAGATGTAAATATTGTTTTGCAGACCATGGAGAAAATTATAAACAGGAACAAAAAAATTAACAAAAGAAATAATAGTTGCTTCATTAAATTATTTTAAGAAACACATTGAGAAACACAATAGTATGTTACGTATTGATTTAGTAGGCGGAGGAGAAAATTTTTTAAATCCAGAAGCAATTAGTTTAATAAATAAGTGTGCAAAAGAAATATATAAAGATGTGAAGATATGGATTTGTACAAACGGAACAGTATTTAATGATAAAGTAAAAAATATTGTCCAAGAAAAAAATGTTTCTGTAGGTATCAGTTTGGATGGAAATAAAACGGTTAATGATACTAATAGATTAAATAATGAAAATGAAAGTGTATACGAAGAAGTCATAAAAAATGTTGGAAATTTTAGCAAAGAATCCCAAAATAATTCTAATTTAAGAAATTTGTGGGGGTTAGTTGTAGTAACAAAAGATTCAAAGTCGTTACACCAGATATTAGAGCATCATAAGACTGTAGGATTTGCATCTGTGCAAATGAAGTTAGTCAGAAAAAAAGAATATGGCAAAGATGAAGTTGCTAAAATAATAAGTTTGTATAATCAATTTGCTAAGGATTTGGTTAATGATATTAAAAATGAAGATGTAACGTACTTGAAGATGATAATTAATGATAATGATTATTTTGGAAAAATTATTAAAAGATTAATTCTAAATCAAAGAGTGGTGCGTAGATGCAGTGCTGGGAGAAGTAAGTTTTCAATCGATGCGGCAGGAAATATTTATCCTTGTGACCCTTTTGTGGGATATAAAGAATTTATATTAGGAAATGTATATGATGAAGAGTGTACAGTGTTTGATTCTGAGTTTTATACACTATCTAAAGAAAAAAGAGTGCCATGTAATAAATGTTGGGCAATAGATATATGTGGTGGAGATTGTTTACATAATTCATGGATTGGGGAAAGAAATATACGAATAAATCAATCCTCTTTTTGTGTGATACAAAAACAATTAATAGAATTTGCATTGGTAGTTTTCTATGAATTGGGTCAAATGGAAAATGAATTTAAAAAAGTGTATCATTTTGTTTCGACGCGTGATAAACTGGTATAGGAATAAAAATATGAAGAAAATTAGTACAGTTTTTAGTAATCTTGCATTTATTTGCAAGATGGTTTATAAAACGAAAAAAAATTATTACATACTTACATTAATAACTATTTTAATTAATGCTTTAGATCCGGTTATAAATGTTTATGTGATTAAAGGAATTGTTAATGCTGCATTAAATAAAGTCAATATAGAAAAAGTAATGGTTTATTTGTTGCTATTGATGATTTATGTGATGGCGGCAAACTGTTATATGTCCTGGTATCAACATAAATATAGTTTGATATTTCGAGAATGTTTAAATGAAAATCTCTCTGAAAAATTATATGTTACTGCAGGAAGTGTTAAAATATCGGAATATGATGATCCTGAATTTTACAACAGCTTCACCAAGGCAATTAAAGAAGTTGATAACCGATGTATGGAAATGCTTCAGATATATATAGATCTTATTCAAAATGTTTTTGGGCTAATAGGTATTATTTATTTGATTGTTTCAACTGATGTTATGGCTATTTTTATAATATCAGCAATAACTATAGTTAGTTTGATCTTTTCTATGCTCATGTCTAAACCTAAATTTGAGAGAGAACAACAGCTTATAAAAGGTCAGAGAAAAAAAGAATATATTAATCGAATATTCTATTTAAATAACTACTCAAAAGAGATAAGGTTGTTTGATTTGGTCGGTTATATGTCAAAAAAACATGAAGCTGCAACTGAGAAAAATTGTGAAGTAATTGAAGATTATGGGAAAAAGTTGGTTGTTTTATCAAATTTAAATATTAATATAAGCAGTTTGGTTGAGCCTATTTTAATTTTATATTTTTTAAATTTAATAATTATTGGAAAGTTAGATACAGGTTCATTTGTCGCTGCACTCACAGCGTCGCAACAATATCAGTCTATGTTAATGGGAATACTAGTGTTTTTGCCAAGGGCACGTGAGTGTAATTTACATTTAGATAAAGTGCTTAAATATTTTTCGATAAGTGATTATAAGAAAAATAGCAATAAACTTGTGGATGTAAAAAAATTTGAAAATTTACAGATGAAAAATATTTTCTTTAGTTATGATAACGGAATGAAAAATATATTAAAGGATTTTTCCGTAAATGTTGATAGAGGAGATAAAATTTTAATTACAGGTGATAATGGAAGCGGAAAATCGACATTAATAAATTTAATTTTAAAATTTTATGAACCTGATAAAGGTTTAATTTTATACAATGATGAGGATTATTCGAATTTTGATTATAAAAATTTTTGGAGTAAATTTAGTGTATGTTTTCAAAAAGAAAATGTATATAATGCGACTGTTCTTGAAAATATATTGATGAAAAGCAATATAAGTGAGTCTGAGGAAAAGATTGCGATTCAGGCTTTGAGAGAATGTAAATTGTTAGATAGAGTGAATGATATGAAATTTGGCATTTATACAGTGTTATCTAAAGAATTTAATGAAGATGGGGAGGTGTTATCTGGTGGAGAAGAGCAAAAATTATTTCTTGCCAGAATGTATGTAAGAACCATTTTAAAAAATGCTGACATTATAGTTTTAGATGAAGCTTTTAGTGCAATAAGTGAAGAAGATTCTTCGCAAATAATAGAAAATATTTATAATGAATTTTCTGATAAAACTATTTTTATGATATCGCATTATCATAAAGAATACAGTTTTTTTAACAAAAGAATACAACTGTAAAATAAAGGAAATTCAATTGCGGTTTATATGGAAGGAGGTTGCCGTGATAAAAAATATACATCCATTTAGAGAGTTTTGGCTCGATTGCTATTCAACTATTTTGTTTACAATATATTGTGCATTGTATAAAGATAGGACAAGGATATACAATAACAACTATTCATATAGTATAGTAACAGCGGGAAGAAGTTGTGTACATAAATTTAAGACAATTTGTTTGGAAATTTCAATGAATTCTTTTCAAAATTCTTTTTTGAAAAAATACGATGAATTTTCTCTGAAAAGCAAAAGGAATTTAAAACATGTAAATGAAATATTAGAAAAAAACAATTTAATATTACTTCTAGGAGTCGATTTATATTATTGGATTGATGATGGAATACATTGGAAGAGAAATCATATTCAACATTTTTCGTTGGTGAAAGAATATGATGCTGACAAAAATGAATATGTGGTTTTGGAAACTGGAGCTAGGGGATATAAAGAGTATAGAATTAGTGAAAAGAAATTTCTAAAAGCTGCAAAAATGGCAGATGTGAACTCGATTGTGTATCAAACAATTGAAGGATCAATAAATTTGCTTGACAACAAGACAATTTTTGGTAATAATATTGATATGATTATCCAGTCAATTGATTGCGTGATTGGTGAATTTGATTCGATTTGGACTGTAACGGATTATTCATTCAAGGATATGCTTTATTTTATGGAGTTTGTCCAAACGCATTTGTATGCTATCGAAAATAGACAAAAAGCAAATTCACTGCTTATGAAGTCGTTGTTTGAACAAAATAAGAATCAGCTTTGTTATAGAGCAGCATGTGAGTTTACAGAATTGAGTGATAGATATTACTCTTTAAAAGCACAATTGATGACTGATGCAAAGAGTGGTAAATTAAATGAATCAATAGATAGATATAGAAAATATCTGTTGGATTATTTAAAAATAGAAAAGGAAATTTGGAAAAAAATTTCTGAAAATTTTAAGGAGGATTAACACTATGAAACGTAAATTTTTAGCAATAACCATGACATTTTTAACGGCAATGATGCTTTGCGCGGGATGTGGGAGCCAGGAGACCAAACAGGAACAATCGATACAAACCCAGACCACAAACGACATCAAAGAGGAAACCGGATATAAAGAAAGTGAAGTTTCTTATCCGGAAGGTCAAGTATTTTGTATGGGAAAAGAGACCTCTGGAAAACCGGTTGCATTTCTGTTTGATGAAAAACATACTACGCAGGATAACGCAGCTTATAAGAAGTATGTACTTGAAAATGACAAATGGGAAGAGTCTGACCTGTCAAAGACAAATGAGTTGTTGAAGAAGAACAAGATTAATATGTTGTATTCTTTGAATGAGACAGCAGACGGAAAAATTTTCGGAATCGCCAATAAAGATACCGGCATTTATCTGTATGCATTAACAGATAAATTTAAAGCATATTCGGACGCTCTTGGCAAGAAAGAAATAAAGAACTTTCAGGTGGTGGATGCAAGAAGAGTTCTTGTGATGGATGGAGATGGAAATGTCTCGTTGAATGATTTTAAGGGAAAAAGTATTCGTCAATTTGGTGAGAGCAATGCGTTTGCTGATGTGGTAAATGATATGGTATTTACAGTAGACACTACAGGAAGTAAGATTACGGTTTATGATCTTTCAACTGGCGAGAAAGAAGATGAATATGAAACTCAGATCACACAGCAGGGAATCTGTTTTGCGGTAAATCAGGATGACGAGATTTATGCAGCAACGGAAAAGGGAATATACTTGCTGGAGAATGGAAAGATGACAGAAGTTGTTCCGGAAAAAGTGATGTCTACAAGTGCGCTAAGCAGTGAAGCATGGCTGAATAGTTTGTTTGTACAGGGAGATAAGTTTTATGTTTCCTATGTGATAGAAGGCGACAATTCAAGAGAATATCGTATGACATCATACGACAAAAAGTAATCTCCTCTTGCCAATATCTGCAAATTATGATAAACTTACTACTATAACAAAACGGTTTTGAGTCGTTACGGAAGAAAACTGGGCTTGTGGAGGTAAGTGTTATGATTATTGGAATTTGCGATGATGAAGCGGAAGGTCGAGAACAAATCAGACAAGTTTGTGAAGTGGTTTTAAAACAGATGGGATGTCCGGCAGAAATTGCGTTGTTTGAAGGTGCATCATTTGTGCTGCAAACAAGTAAGAAACCGGACATCCTGATTTTGGATATCGAGATGCCGGGGATGACAGGCATAGAGTTAAAAGAAGTGTTGCAGAGTGAAGAAGGCGCGACGTACATTATTTTTGTTACGGATCACGAAGAGATGATGACAGAAGCGTTTGGCGTACATGTGCTGCGATTTGTGCAAAAGGAAAATCTTGAGGATAAACTCCCGGAAGCGTTAGCACAGGCGATTCGCATGAAACGTAGCAATTGTATTGTGCATGGCACGGATAGTCAAAAGATTCTATATATATATTCTGACGGAAATTATATCCGGATGGTGACGGAAGCGGGAGAGCAGCCGTTGATTCGGGAACCCATGAAACAATTAAAGAAAGAATTAGAAGGATGTCCTTTTGTGGAGATAAAAAGAGGATGTCTTGTTAATGTTGCAAAAATTGACAAGATTAAAGATGGAATTATAAGCATAGGGGGCGAACAACTGCAAATTTCGAAGCGAAAACAGTCTCAAGTAACACATGCCTACCTGGCTTATTATAAGGAGGCGTAAGAAGGTGAATGCAGTACAGTGGCTGATCTGGCTTGTGCCGGAGATGATAAAAACTTTGTTGATCACATATGGGATATTTGGCTTTGAATTCAAAAAATGGAGATGGTGGATTGTTGTAGCTGCTTATATCGTGGGAGGGGCTTGCCTATGCGAACAAGGAGCGGATCTGCTTTTATGGCAGACACTTCGGGGAGCAGTTATTATCTTTGCGGTGTTTTATGGGAAGTTTGGCAGAAAATTAGTGGTTTTTTTGATTGAGTATATTGCGATTGGTATTGTTGATATGATGGCAATGAGTGTTAATATGCTTGTTACATGGTATGCACATGATTTTGCACAAGATCTAATAGATAATACACTTGGCGTGGTTTTTTGGATTATCTTAACGGCGCTGGTGTATCGGAAGCGGAAGAAGGTTTATGAATTTATACAAACGATATCGTATGGGTATATCCTGCTTGTGCTGGTGTTCTTACTTTGTGTTAGTGTCGTGGCTGGTACCTCTTATCTTGTGCTAAATGGCGAGATTACACAGCAGGTGATGCGGCAGACGTATTTTTTCAATATGCTTTGTATCGCTGTCGCTCTTGTTATCTGTGTAGTGCTTTTTTATCTTGTTTTCAGCCGGAAAAAGGTGCAGCATGAAAAAGAAATAGAGGAAAAAGTATACGAACGTGAATGGAAAAGATATCAATCTATGCGCTCATTCCGCCATGATGTTAAAAAACATTTGCGGGTACTTCACGCGCTGGGAGACCGAGGGGATATCGAGGAAATTCGAAAATACATTGAAGAAATCGGAATTGAATATAACCAAAATGCAGTCAATCATACGGGCGATTTTATTCTGGATTATTTTATAGATTATGTAATCAATGAGTGGAAAGATCATGCTGATTTTTCCTATGAAATAGACGGAAAATTTCCGGCAGAGGTTGACCTGAATTATCGGGAACGCTGCATTTTGTGGGGGAATGCGATGGACAATGTCAAAGAGGCATTGGAAAAAGCAGAAAAACCGTTTTTTGAAATTCATATTTCTCATGGCGGGCGTGCTGTGTTTGTGGAGATGATAAATTCCTGTGAAATAAAAGAGGGAAATATTTTGAAAACAAAAAAGGCAGACCGTTCACAGCATGGAATCGGAACTGCCAATATGCGTGATATTGTAAAACAAAATGGGGGCGAGATCACTTGGCATTATGAAGAGGGGAAAATGCACGTGACGATATCCCTTCTTATTTGAGGGCATTCGATTTGGCGGTAATTTCTTCTACGTGGTGAAATGCCCATGCATGAATATTTAATTCAATGATCGCACAGCCGCAGTATTCGCAATGCTTGGCTCCGAGCATCGGGATCGGGGCACCGCAATTTGGACAGGTTACCGCGAGAGCATCGTCGTAGTCGTTTTTCATTTTGTCCACATCCTGCACATAGATGAGATCAGTATTAAATTTGGTCTGATATTTATATTGTCTATCACCTTCCAAAATCTGGTTATTTTCATCCATGATATAATGAAAACATTCCAATGAAGTTTGAAATGTAATGATGCATTTCCCATCCGTTTTACGGTATTGATAAATCTCGGTGCGGTGAAGTTTGACCTGATCAAAATGTTCAGAGCGTCCCTCGGCCCGCAGCATCTCGATATGGTTTTCCAATTGCTGTTTTAGTTCACGGCTTCCCTCACTCAATGCGTTCTCATCTTTTGTGGTGATGGCACGGAGAAAGGAAACCAACACATTGTTTGCGCGGTCTTTCATTTCATTGTATTCAAAATCCGGAAAATCCGCGCTGATCTTTGGCAGCAGAAGCGAGGTCATGGAAGAGACCGATTTTGGCGTCGTTGCATATTCCTGTTTCATCTGTACTGCCGCCTGCGTGATATCGGGAGTGCCAAACAATGCCTGCGACGTATCGCGGACTTTTTTGCGGATGCAGAAAAAGGCGATCAAAATAATGCCAATGATAACAAGGATTAAAATAAGGGTAATAATTAATTTCATAACAGCGTCCTCTCATTTGTTCTGATAAGGATATAGTATCATTATTGAAGGGGAGTTTCAAGGTGGAAAAACACGGGATGAAGAATTTGTTCGTACCCCTTGACATTTTCCACAAAACCATGGAAAATAAAGATATCAACACAGAGTTGGAGGCTTGGCTTACTTTTTTAAGCACAGACGACCCGGAACAGATTTATAATCTCATCCGGAAATTTCCAATGTTTAAGGAAATATATGAAGACATCTTCCAGCTCTGCCAAAACACGGAAAGGGTGATGAACATGTATTCCAAAGAATTAGCCCAGTTGGACCACAATACCGCTGAATATATGGTTGATGAAATGCAGAAAGATTTGGATGAAGCAAGGAGCATCATCCGGGAAAAGGATGACGAACTGAAACTTAAAAGTGACGAGCTGAAACTTAAGGAAGACACCATTCAGAACCAAAGTGACGAGTTGAAACTTAAGGAGGACACCATCCAAAGTCAAAGTGATGCGTTAAAACTTAAGGAGGACACCATCCAAAGCCAAAGTGATGAACTTGCAAAAGCTTATGCTCTGATTGAAGAGCTCCAAAAAAATCAACGTAACTAATACTATATTAGCCTATACAGAAGAGCCATTGTTTACCTAATTAGTAAGCAATGGCTCTTCTGATTTGTACATATCCTTTACATCAAACCGCTTCACGCAAATTGAATGGAATTATGCAAATTACTGCAACAATGAAAGAACACCCTGGTTTGCCTGATTTGCCTGAGCAAGCATTGAAGTAGCTGCCTGCTGCAAGATACTTTCTTTGGAGAATCTTGTCATCTCATCTGCCATATCAGTATCACGGATACGGGACTCAGCAGACTGCAGGTTCTCAGATGTGTTGTCATCAACCTTAACGGTGTACTCCAGACGGTTCTGAACAGCACCAAGTTTAGAACGTTCTGTTGTAACACTCTTGATCATAGTGTCAACATTGTCGAGAAGACCGGAGATTGCTTCACCATCAACATCTGTAACAGATGTCTTTTTGTTCTTTGCATCTGCAATATCTGCTTTAAATGCTTGTCCGCCAGTCTTGTCCGCTGTATAACCATATTTCTTCAAAATTGCTTCATCAGCAGGAGTTGGGTCATCAGCAGTGAAATCTGTTTTTACTGCATCTGCATCTGCTTTTGTAATCATAGATTTGTTACCTTTTGCAGCCACATAAGATTCTGTAACTGTAAAGATTTTACTGTTATACTCATACTGTGTTGTTTCTTCAACAACAGTTCCGTTTGTACCACCAGCTTTGTCACTTGCGCTACCAGCGGTTCCTTTTGCAACTTCTGTTGTCTTACTTAAATACAAATCAGGATCCCAAGCAGTTGTTTTGATTGTTACATCAATACCCTGAGCATTGTTTGCACCCAACTGCAAGTACTGATCTTTATAAGAACCATCCAGCAATTTCTTACGGTTGAACTCTGTATCTGTATTGATTCTCTCATACTCAGATTTCAAAGTATCAATTTCATCCTGAATTTTCTGGAAATCGTTCTCAGCTTTCCCATCCAGTACACCGGAGTTAGAAGCCTGAACAAGAAGTTCACGGGTTCTCTGCAAAATAGCATGCTGCTGATCCATAGCACCTTCAGCTGTCTGAATAAGAGAAATACCATCCTGTGCGTTGTCCGATGCACGGTTCAAGCCACGAACCTGAGCTCTCATTTTCTCAGAAATAGCAAGACCTGCTGCATCATCAGCGGCACGATTGATTCTGTATCCACTGGAAAGTTTCTCAGTAGATTTTGAAAGGTTGTTTCCTACGATTCCCAACTGTCTGTTGGCATTCATTGATGTAATGTTGTGTTGTACTATCATAATAATTACCTCCTTGTTTTACGCCTTACGGCTTATGTCCTTCCCAAATCCGTTTGGGTAGAAATTTCATATTTTCTATTTATAATATCCGGTGCCGGTGCCAGCCTTGGGCCCTCCGGCCAGCACACATACACCGATTATTATCCGGTTACTTTGTCTCGCCTTTTTTCTTGCGATAGCGTTCCGGCAGATCCGGCTCCGCATAATATTTTGGATGTTTTTCCTTGATCTCCGGATGTGCTTTTTCAAGCACTTTGCTTCGAACGATGTCAACCTCTTTTGGAGCATCCACCATAATTCGAAGATGATTGTTGCTTCCTCCCAGGAACACAATCTTGATATCATCGCCAAGCATCAGATATTCTTCTGTGCTAAGTGTGAGTCGCAGCATCCTTGCCACCTCCCTCTGCTGTGCCGCTGGAACTAGAAAAATTTGCCAGCCACAACAATTGTTACTATAATGTTGCATGTAAGCTATGTTTGGATGAAGCATCTAAACAAATAGGACGAAGTGCATCATGCACTTTAGAATGGAGGAAAAAATGAGCAAAACACAACCAATCAAAGATGAAGAAATGTTGAAAAAATTTCGAAATTACTATCGAGACATCGAACCAAGCCCTCGAAATTATGCACTTATTGTGTTCGGATTGAATTCAGCGCTTCGCATTAGTGACATCTTAGGGCTCTGTTGGAACGATGTTTATTCTGATCAAAATCATTGCTATCGTGAACACATAGCCGTATGGGAACAAAAAACAGGGAAGGAGAATATTCTTATTGTGAATCAACATGCAAAAGAAGCGTTAGAATATTATCGAAAAACTCTTTTGCATTATCATAAAAATGACTATATCTTTCAGGGACAAAAAAGCGGGCCGGAACCTTTAAGCCGGTCGCAGGCATTCCGAATCATAAAAAAGGCGGCAAATTATTATGGCTTTGAGCAAAACATCAGCTGTCACTCCCTTCGGAAAACGTTTGGCTACTTTGCCTGGAAGAACGGAACACCGCCGGCTCTCCTGATGAGCATATACAATCATTCGTCGTATGAAATTACCAAAAGATACCTTGGTATAGATCAATTAGAAAAAGATAAAGTTTTTTTAGATACTTTTTTGTAAAAAACACTAAAGTATTTTTTTGAGCTGTCGATATATATGGTACAAAGAAAATGCAACATTATAGTAACAAATGTTGCATTTTTCTTATTTTTTTTAACACAACCCACCATCCTAAAATACATTTACCGGAATAGTTACGTTTGTGCTAAAAAAAGAAGCGATATCTTCTTTCCCGAATTATCGCTTCTTCCTTTATTATTCTGCACATTTTTTCAAAAATTATTCTTATTTCTGTCCACCGCGTCCACTGATGATCCACGGTGCCGGCTGCTGCTTAAATGAATTGCGGCTTGACAAAGTCGATACCGCGATCTGAATCACTTCGACATCTTCGATACCATGAGATTCCAGCATTGCTTTTGCGCCTGCTGCCACCTGGAAATCCAAAGTATAGACAACTACATTAATTTGTGGATTTTTTGTCGTCAAATACGCAAGTTCCTGATCCATGCTTGCAGAAGCTACCATAAATACGGTGTCCGGAACCGGGCAGTCCTTCATGCTCTCTTCATCTACATGATCGACGATCTGCACATTGCTGAGACCAAAATGCTCCACATTGTCCTCCATCGTCTCACGGTCGGCACGGCTGTATTCCACAGCGACCACCGTTCCCTCTGCTGCCGTCAATGCTGCCTCGATGGCAATACTTTCTCCGCTGATCACGCAGAGATTATCCTGTGTATCCACCATCATTTTATTGAGAATGACAGCTCGGATCTCACTTCCCACATAATGAATCGAACCCTTTTGGAACATTTCATTTCCCATACCGATTTTCGCCGTATTGCGGGCGTTCGGATTGATAATGAGCATTCCGGCGGAAGCATTGATTCCGCGGTCGATCATATCCTTTACTTTGCTGTTTAAGATCTTGCCTTCCGGTTTGGAACCCTCATTGTACCAAACGTCACATTCTCCAAGACCAGCATTCCAAAGTCGATAAAAAATATCATCTACGCCCGCATTGGTAAACACCAAAGTCGTCTTGTGTGCCTCCACGGTCGGGATCACATTTTTATTCTTTTTCGTGATATCTATCATCTTAACATGTTCAAGGTCAATCGCCGTATTTTGGGCATAATACTGCAACCACGACAAGATCACCTCGTTACTAAAAAGCGGTTCCTTCATAAACCATTTCCTCCGTTCCTTTTAATACTATTATTATATCTCAAACCGCACGACAAAACAACCGCTTTTATAATTTCGTAGCATTCTTTTACAACTTGTGCTATACTGTAACTATTCTAGCAAAGATTTTGGAGGTAGTTGCATGAATACCATAGGATTGATTGGCGCGATGGACGAAGAAGTCGCCATTTTGAAGGAACAAATGACCGACACAAAAGAAATGACCAAAGCGGGAATGACCTTTGTCGAGGGAACTCTGTGGGGACTGAAAACTGTCGTTGTCGTAAGCGGCATTGGTAAAGTATGGCAGTCTGTACGCAGATCCTGATTGACATTTTTTCAGTCGATACCGTAATAAATACAGGCGTTGCTGGCTCGCTCAATAATACATTGGAAATTGGTGATATTGTGCTTTCGCGCTGTGCCCAGCAGCATGACATGGATGTTTCGCCACTTGGAGATCCGGTCGGCATCATCCCGCGAATGGATGAATCTATTTTTGCCGCGGATGAAACTCTTGTTAAACTGGCAAAAGAGGCCTGTGAAAAAGCAAACTCTGACATAATCTGCCATGTCGGAAAAGTAGTAAGCGGTGACCAGTTCATCGCCGACGGCGAGAAAAAGCAATACTTGATCGATACTTTTGAAGGTGACTGTGCTGAGATGGAAGGGGCTGCGATGGCACAAGTAGCTTACTTGAATCACGTTCCATTTCTGATCATACGCGCGATCTCCGACAAAGCAGATAACTCCGGCCACATGGATTATCCAACATTTGCCAAACAGGCAATTACTCATACAGTAGCTCTTTTAAAAGAAATGTATACATTATTAATAGAAAGAAGATGACAGAATCGTGAAATTAGGTAGAAATGAAACTTGCTGGTGTGGCAGCGGCAGAAAATATAAAAGCTGCCATATGGCATTTGACGAAAAAATTGAACATTATATGCTGACATATCCGCACGCAGAGGAACCACCTCGCAGTATCATCAAGACGCCGGCGCAGATTGAAGGCATACGTAAAGCCGGCGAAATCAACTCCATGGTACTTGATTCCGTCGCGGAAATGATCGGCGAAGGTGTGTCGACACAGGAAATCGACGATCTTGTAGCCAAACGAACCGCTGAACTTGGCGGCATCTGCGCCTGCCTCGGTTATCAGGGATATCCCAAAAATGTTTGTACTTCCATTGATGACGTTGTCTGTCACGGAATCCCGGATCCAAAACGGATTTTGCAGAGCGGCGATATTGTAAATGTGGATTGCACTACAATTGTAGATGGATTTTATGGCGATGCTTCCCGTATGTTTTTGATTGGCGAAGTAAGCGAAGAAAAGAAAAAACTGGTTCGGGTAACGAAAGAATGTCTCGACGAAGCGGTCGGCATCGCGAAACCTTGGACGACATTGGGTGATTTTGGATATGCGATCAATAAACGCGCCAAAGAAAATGGCTACAGCGTTGTCGTAGAAATCGGCGGACACGGCGTCGGCGTAGAATTTCACGAAGAGCCATGGGTTCCGCATATCGGCGAACCGGGAACCGGAATGCTTCTTGTCCCGGGTATGACGATCACCATTGAACCAATGATTAATATGGGAACTTCCGATGTTTACTGTGATGAAGATGACGGATGGACGATTTACACCGATGACGGGAAACCTTCTGCCCAATGGGAATATACACTGGTTATTACAGAAACCGGAAATGAAATTCTTTCCCGTTAAGGAATTTGATTGTACTGCAAAATACCTATGTAGTAAAAGGAGCTGCGTATCATTTACACAGCTCCTTTGTTGTCTTTTGTAAGGAAAACCTATAATTTTGAAAAAGATTAGGGGTAAGAGTCTTGCCCTTTTTTATTTATCGAATTTCCAACTATCTGTCAAAACGTTCGTCTTCTCAAATACAAAGTATACCGTATGCTTACCGGTTGCTTTCTTATTGAGAGTTGCGACACATTCTTTGTATTCCGTCATAGATGTGTCACTCAGTTTCATACTTACTGTAGAAGCTCCGTCGTCGCCAAAGTCTACATCTGCCACTCCGATATAACTTCCTACTTCTGTATTGTAAAGAGAATAGTTTGCGCCATTCCACAATGCATTTGAACTTGCTTCACTATTGGCAATCGTTCCTACCTGGTTTGCAATTGCGAAAGACTCTGCTTCTATCGTGTTATACGGATTTACGGTTCCAACTGCGGTTACACCTGCTGCCGTCATTTTTGTATCTGCCACAGAACCATCTTTGTTTGTAAAGTTTCCATTTTCTCCCAAATTCAAGATGTCTGCATATGTTGTTCTGTAATCGCCTTTGGTTCCCAATGCCAGTGTATCTTTCTTCGTATGATAGAACGCATACCAGGTTCCTTTGAACTCTGCAAAACAGTGATGATTATTTCCGCTTGCTCCGAAATAAGTTCCCGGATTTTTCAATACACAGCCGACAAATTTGAATCCTGTCATTGGATTATCACTTTCCATTACGGCGATATTTGCTGTCGGTACATTTTCATCACGTCCGGAGAAGTTTGTCCAGTTTGTACAGTAACTATAATAATATTTGTCTCCGATTTTGTTGATTCCGGAATCCTCAAACATATATGGTGCGTCGATTGTGACAGGGTCACCATCCAGACTTATCATGTCGTCTGCAACTATTACAATTCGATCTCGTCGGACATCCTCTACGACTATCCGATCTCCTC
>OLIW01001699.1_pt1 | contig 18881 bp, 15 predicted proteins | sample 1601321 | NCBI WGS metagenome assembly OLIW01 (sample SAMEA2452114, study PRJEB22498) | human gut metagenome
AAAGGGCCAAGGGGGGCGGCGTTTACGGCCGGGTCCCCCGGCCGCCTGACGGGCCTCCGGCCCGGCAGGGGCAGAGCGAAGCTCTGCCTAAACGCCGCCCCCCTCGACCCCTTTTTTCAGTCTGGCCCCTAAATGCTCCTTACTCTCTAAGAGTAGTCAGCACAAATATGAAAATATGAAGATCTGCAATCTAATAATAACCGCTAAAACGCCTATTTGCCCTGCCCGTAATAGGCGTTTTTGCCGTGCTTGCGCAGAAAATGCCTGTCCAGCAGCTCCTGCTGCATAGGTTCAAGCTTGCCCAGGCTCCTGGTATAATAAGCCATCATGGCTATTTCCTCCAATACCACCGCATTATGCACGGCTTCTTCGGCATCCTTACCCCATGTGAACGGGCCGTGGCTGTTTACCAGCACTCCGGGCATATTAGAAGGATTCATTCCCTCAAAGGTTTCCACAATTACCTTACCCGTATTCAGCTCATACTCCCCGCGTATTTCGTCATTGGTCATCTTCCGGGTACACGGAACCGCGCCGTAAAAATAATCGCCGTGAGTAGTGCCGTAAGCGGGTATATCCATCCCCGCCTGGACCCATATGGCCGCCCAGCGCGAATGGGTATGCACTATTCCTCCTATGTCCCCAAAATTTCTGTATAATTCAAGATGGGTGGGCGTATCCGAGGAGGGGCGCAGATTCCCCTCGGCTTTAGTCCCGTCCAGGCGCATTACCACCATATCGTCAGGGCCCATGCTCTCGTAATCCACTCCCGAAGGCTTAATAACCACCAAACCGCGCTCCCTGTCTATAGCCGAAGCGTTTCCCCAGGTAAAAGTCACCAGCCCGTAATGAGGCAGCAGCATATTAGCTTCATATACCTTTTGCTTTAGCTGTTCAAGCATAACTATACATCCTTTCCGCGCTATTTTATCTGGCTGTAAAAATTCGCCAGCGCTTTATAACGCCTGTATTTTTCCATATATATTTTATGCATTTGCAATTCCGGCTGTATGACGGCTTTAACTTTTACCATATGCCCGGCCGCATCAGCATAATCTTTATATTGCCCGGCGCATACCGCCGCCGCCATTGCGCAGCCCAACGCCCCCAGCTCCTTTGTATTTACAACTTCCAGCGGAATACCGATTATATCGGCAAATATCTGGAGCCACACTTTCGAATTTACCACCCCGCCGGCAATACGCACCGCCTCAGGCCGTTCCCTTCTGTCTAAAAGCTTTTCGATATGGCTCAGATGGGAAAAAGCCACTCCTTCATAAACCGCCCTTACAATATCCGCTCTTGAAGCGTCCCCAGTTATGCCTGCAAAGCATGCGCCGTTGCAGCCGGGATAATTTGTACCATATAAAAAGGGCAGAAATATGATATCCGAAACAGGAGCGCTCTTTACCGCCTGGTTTATATAATCATACACCGGCTCGCCGCATACGCTCGCAGCGTCCCGCTCCTCTTTAAAGAAATTATCTATCACCCATTCCAGATTGCCCGCGGAAGTAGGGCTGCTCTCCTCTATTAAATAATAGCCCGGAATACAAAAAAGGGAATTCAGCGTGCTGCCGTCAGCAGGCACGGGTTTTTCCGAAATATATTCGTTTATGCTCCATATCCCGGTTATTGCACATAACTTTTCAGGACTGCTCACGTCCATGGCTATGGCACAGGCGTCTATATCAAACATGCCGCCGCATACGGGCGTTCCTTCTTCCAGGCCGGTTATTTCAGCGGCTTCAGCAGTAATATATCCGCAGTTTTCATAAGAGCGCTTCAGCTTGGGCAGGCAGTCCATCATTTCTTCCAGCCCCCAAAGCTTTAGCAGCTCAATGTCAAAAGAGCGCGTAACAAGATTCATAAGGCTGGTGCCGGAATAATCAGTTTCTTCAGCGTTTGCCTGATTGGTCAGCATAAAGCGTATATAATCCTTGGCCTCAAATACCCATTTTATATTTGAATATACTTCCGGCTCCTTTTCCTTAAGCCAGGCTAATAGAGCCGCCGGCTGGCACTCTATGACGTTTTGCAGAGTCTTTTCCCTGGCTTTAAGGGCGGTGCCGTCTTTTCTCCAGCGTTCCACTATCTCCATAGCACGGTGGTCAGTAGAAGCAACAGCGTTATAAATGGGTCCATCTTCCTTGCCCCAGAGATACAGCCCTTTGCCGTGGCCAGTGCATCCCACTCCGGCTATATCCGCGCTGTCCACCCCCGCTTTAACAACCGCCCGGCTTATAGTATGAGCCGTAATCTGCCAAAGCTGAAGCATATCCCGCTCAAAATAGCCCTTCTGTGGGGTCAGCACAGGGGTATTTTCAGAAGCAGAAGCCATTTCCCTGCCGTTCTGGTCAAAAAGCGCGGCCTTAGTAACCGTTCCGCCGTTATCCACGCCCAAAAAATACTGAGCCATACTTAATTCCTCCAACGCGGTTATTTGAGATAAGGACGAAGGAAATCGTGACTGCTTTTAAGAATTTCTTTCCAGTTGCTGCCCCCGTCATACCAGAATTCTGCCGTAAACATGGCCACATCCTGCGCCTTAAGCACATTAGCTGCCATCTTAAAATCCACTCTGCCTTCACCAAAATGCAGATTGCGGAATATTCCCGGCTTGGTCTCCTTTAAGTGCGCCGCCGCTATATGCCCTTTGCCAGAACGAATATCCCTGGCCACATGCTGAGTAGCGTTAGTAACATTGCCTATATCGGGATATACCTGAATATAGGGCAAATTAATAGTATTTACATAATACATGGCCTTTTCAATGGTATTCATAAAGTCGTTTTCCATTGTTTCCAGTGCCAGAATAACCCCTCTGGAGGCAGCCATGCGGGCGCTCTTCCATAAATTTTCAAGAAAGCGCTCCTTAGTGCCGGGGGTGGATTCCTCATTGTAATATACATCGTATCCCGCTAGCTGGATTATCCTTACCCCCAAATCATAGGCTAATTCTATCGCCTGCTCCATTATCTGCATGCCGCGCGCCTCAATAGGCGGCTGGGCGCTGCCTATTGGATATTTGCGGTGCCCGCTCAGGCATATGGTATTTATATAAAAACCCACTTCCCGGCACAGATTGACCAGTTCTTTTCTCTCAAATTTATCCCATTCCAGTCTGGACAAGCGCGCGTCTGATTCGTCTATGCTCATTTCCAGCCAGTCAAAGCCCGCTTCCTGGCCTGAAACCAGCTTTTCCCGCCAGCTCAGGCTGTCCGGCATGGATTTTTCATATAATCCGAGTCTGCAATTCATTTTTGTCTCCTTATATTAAAAGATTTACTCTCTTAACTGCTCAAGGGCAGGCCTGCTTTGGGCACCTGCTTCTCCTTTATTCAGCCTTGGGAACGGACGGATTGCTGGGAAAATGCTTAAGCATTACCAGAGGCTCACAGCTGCTGTGATTTTCTATGGTCACGCCGTTTTTAGCGGCATCGTAAGAGACAAAGAATTCATCCTGGCTGAGCTGGCCAAAGCGCAGCATGGTTGCGCAGGCGCAGTTATGCTTTCCTATTTTGCCATAGCCCTGCACAAGTATGCAGCCGTAAGGAGTATCGTCATATATGGTAACTTTGGCGCCTGGCTGTACAGTTAATTCCTTGGCCGCGATATAATCGTTTCCGTAAGCAATCCACTTTTCGGTATACTGCTCATTTTCAGTTATAGTCACAGGCGGACGGAAATAAGTCTTGCGGTAATGCGGGTCTATATTCTTATCCCAGTCCAGCAAATCCAATACATAGTCCAGATCCGCCCATTTATCCTCAGGACAGTTTTCTGTCAAAAAGCTGTAATCATAGATTTCATTATCACAGATATTTTCAAATACCGAATTGACATCCGAATTCCATTGAGGCTCGTAGGTCAGAACCGAACCCGGAGCATGCACTACTCCCGGCGGTGTATACCATCCCGTGCCCAGCTGGACGCGGTAAGCCCTGGACAGTTCGGTAATGCGCGTATCCCGGTCAGTATAGCCCTCTAAGCGCTCCTTAACCTCCCGCTTTGACACATCTGGGTCAAACCCGAAATAGGTATGCGGGAATTTCCCCATATAATTATTATACTGAGGAGGAAAATAGTAAGCTTCGGGCTTTCCTAATTTCCCCACCCTGGCCGCCGCTTCAAATGTAAGGTGCAGATGGTGGAACAAAGGGCCTTCATAATCGAAAAACTTTGAATACATTGGCCAGTTGCCGTATTTGTCATATAGCGGGCTTCCTATAAGCTCGGCTTTCAGCGTATTGACAAAATCCCTAAGAGAAATTTTATCCTCCAGCCTGCCCGTGATATTAACATAGCTCAGTCCCTCGTCCTCCTTAGCTTCGCTGCCGTTCATTGGGCAGATAACTGAAGAAAACCAGCGTTCCTTTATTGAGCCTCTCTTGGTACCCAACGCATAATAATCATCCGGATGCAGTCTTAACCTATGTCCTGCCGAACCGAACCGGCGCGGTACAAATACGGGAATTAAATTCAATATCCCGCCGCTTTCCTCCAAATGCCTTTTGATTATATCCTTTTGCATATGATCATCTTCTTTCTTATTGATATTTGCATGCAAGCTCTTATAACTCATTTTTTAGTATAACGCATATGCGATTAAGAGTATATATACAAAACAGATATTAAGATGGACAAAACAGACTTTTTATAATAAAATACAAACTGAATGAGTTAAAGGAATAAATCGGTTTTGCAAGCTATTGCGCTCTTTTTATGTTTAAGGGCGCAAATATTAAATGCTGTACGGGAATGTAAATATTAGATTACAGCAAGAGTGCTTCAGCTAAAGTAAAAGGCAGAAACGCTTGAGAGGCAGGGGGGCGGCCCGCAGCCCGGCCGAAGGCCGGGTCCGGGCGTTTGGGCTGCGCCCAAACGCCCGGCTTTGGCCGCGATGCGGCCAAAGCTGCGGGCCGCCCCCTTAACAAACAAATTTCTGCCTTTTACTACTCAGAAGCAAGAATCTATAAATTTAAGAAAGAAGAATTTAAAATGGGACGAAATGAACATATTAAAGAATATATAAAAAGCATTGAACCCCAATATGTGGGACGGCTTTTTAATAACACATACCGCGTTGCAGTACACACACATGAACTGTGGGAGGCAGTATATTATACCGAGGGCACAGGTATCGTTGAAATACAAGGCCGCAGATATCCCTTTAAAAAAGGAGATATTTTTTTTATAGCTCCCGAAATCCCTCATACCGACTACGCCGAAAGCGGTTTTAAAAATTATCACTATACATTTCATGAACCCCCAGTACCCGGAACATCTTTTTTTAAGATACAAGACAGCGGCAGCGGCGATTTTCTCAATATTCTTAAGCAAATGTATCTTGAATATCATCTGAAACGAAAAAACTGGGAAAATATTGTGAGCAGTTTATTTGATACATTAAATCAATATATTATTTCCTTCATGGATGAAACAGCCCATAATGCGTATGTATCGGCAGCAGTTAAGGAAATAATAGCAAATATTTCTAATCCAAATTTCAGCACTGAGCATATGGCAGAGAATTACGCGCTCAACAACGATTATTTCCGCCGGCTTTTTAAAGAATATACAGGCGATACCCCCTTACAGTTTTTGCTAAAGAAACGCATTAGCTTTGCCCAGCAACTACTGCGTACCAGCAGAGAAACCGGGCTTATAATTAAAGAAATTGCTAAGTTATCAGGATTTTCTGACTATTACTATTTTTCAAGAATGTTTAAAAAAATAATAGGTATTTCCCCAAAAGTATGGGCAGAAAACTTGAACCCTAATAAAAAATAATGCGAACAGAAAGTTGTCAGCATGGGGGCGGCGCACGGCACATGGCGCCTTTAATAGGCGCCATGTGCCGGCGGGTTCATAATTTTGGGAAGCAATGCTTCCCAAAATTATGAACCCGCTAAGCCCGGCCGCAGGCCGGGCTGGCGCCGCCCCCATGCAATAAATCATATTATTATAATAAACAGAAACCTAAATATACCTATATGATTACATATAATTCGTGAATAAACCTCAATTTATTTAATAAAAATTACCAAAATAATTGCATTATATTCTTAAGTGTGATATATTATATAAGAATCCATGTTCTTGTCAAGGAGAGATTAATATGTATAAATGCGAAGTGTTTGAAGCTAAAAATCAAAACGGCGAAATTGTTTATGGCATAAAATGCGGTGAGGTACAACAATTAATATCCCGCAATTTTATCAAGGTCCAAAAACTTACAAATAAATGCAATAAGTTTGGCATTGACCCCATACATCTGAACGACGTAATTGAAGATGCCGGAATCAAATTATAGTACCATAACATATACTGGCAGCGCCCAGCCTACGGCTGGGCGCTAAGTCTCAATGGCTGTCTGAAAGCAAAGCTTTCAGACAGCCATTGAGACTTGGCCCCGGCGCCTTATAGGCGCCGGGGCATTATTACTTAATATATCAATTAATAGATATATAAGTTTAATTTAATAAAATATTTATAAAAAGTTATAAATATTTCCACAAACCGCTTGCTTTATGCTCAAAAATATGGTATATTGTAAAAAAGTAGGAGATTGATAGCGTAAAGGAGGTGGACAGATTGCATAAATGTGAAATATATGAAACTATTATTCCGGGTAAAGGTACCATGTATGGCATTAAATGCGGCAAAGCAAAAGAATTGGTATCAGACAATCTGGAAAGTGTCAAGAGAATTTCAGATAAATGCAATGAATGTGGCGGCATAGACCCGATCCATCTTGGAGATATCATCCAAGATGAATTATGGGAGGGTTGAATGTCAATACTAATAAAAGCAAATAATGTATTAGCAGAAGCATAGTTCAAGCAAATTAGTTTTTGTCGGTTCTATGCTTTTTTATTTTTTACAGCTCTTAATAAATAAAGCTGCAAAACCGAAAAAGGCTTTTATTATACCCTTTATTAGAAATAAGAATGTTAATGAAACTTATCAACTAATACCCGCTTTATTTATATGCTGCCAGAAAGCTTAGCTGTGGCGCTTAATGCGCCACAGCTAAATGACTCCCTGTTTACCGGAAAGCTATGCTTTCCGGTAAACAGGGAGTCATTTTCGGTATCATCCGGCGATGCCGGATGATACCGAAAGCTATATTGTCCCTCTTAGCCTTAATATATAAATTCCTGAATAATTACTTGACAATTATGTATCTTTAGGCTATAATCCGTGATACTGAATATATGGCGGTGTAGCTCAGATGGCCAGAGCATTCGGTTCATACCCGACAGGTCGGTGGTTCGAATCCACTCGCCGCTACCATTTGGGGGTAGACACTTTAGATGCCTACCCCTCATTTTTGTCAGTATTCATGCGGGTTTGCGGGCTTTTTAGAACCCAAAATTCAAAGTAATTTCCCATGGGTGCCTTTTCCCCTTAGTTGGAAAATCAAGACTTTGTACGAGATGAAGCAGAGCTTCCGCCTGATTTGTCAGGTCGGAAGCTCTGCTCTTTTTGCGTTCTGCGACCCTTTTCCCTGTTGTCAGATGTATAGAAGTTCACACCTGACAGATAGACAGGTTGACGAAAGCTCACAGCGGCCTAAAATTAAACCCTTAAAGTACAAGGTAGCGCACCCTTTTTCAGGAACTCTCCATCTAGCAGGCCGGAGAGTTTTTGCGCTCCCTCTCTCACGCTCCCCCCTAAATACTTTACCAGCTGGGAAAGAACAAGATATGCTTCACTCTTAACCGGCGGGAAACCAAGTTTTCAACAACAGCCAAAACGGATGAGCAAAACCATGAACATCGGTATAAGCCAAGGCTACTACGCCATCAAGACTCGGCATTTTTCTTTCCCAGTCGGTATCACTGCCTATTCCCATGAACCCTACGTCCTGCAGAACATACTGGAGTACGGTGAAAAGTTCTTCGTGTGCGGGACCGGCAGACAGCCGATCCTGCGAAACAAGATAAAAAACAAAAACTACTACCTGCTACCCTCGCGGACATCGCCAAAGAACTTCAACAACGGGGCGCCAAGCCAGAGTGTCCCGTCGCTATCGCAGCCGGCCTTCCATTGGCTGGATTTGGCCGGGAGAAGAAGTCGTTCCGGGGGTACCTTCGCCCTTCTTCCCAGCCGGTAAGCTTCAAGTTCAAGCACACTCCTACAAAGTAACCATTGAGGATGTAACGCTGTTCCCACAGGAGTATTCCGCCCTTTTGATCCACCCGGAATTTCTCCAGAATAAACCTTCTGTCTTTCTGATGGATATCAGCGGCTATACGGTTTTTCGTATAAAATATATTCACACGATATATTTATACGATTAAATGAATAATTTTGATAGAAGGGAACCGCGACATAATGATTAAATAAAATAAATACTTGGCATATAAACGATTAATGTTATTGTTCGACTAGTTGGAAGTTGCATCTTTACTACATATTTTATGAGACGAATACAGTCAAAATGTTTTACAGATGATACCCTAAGTTTATAAGGCAGACTAAGAAAACGTACCAGGAAGTACGCTGATTGAGGATAACGCGGAAATTGAAGACATTATCCCGTTTTGAGCATGTAGTTCCTTGTAAACTGAGGGTAATAAAATGCGTAATAAAAATAAACTATAACCACAAAATTTAAATCAAATTAATTATTGACATTCAAAAAAACATGTGATATTATTACATTAGCGGTAAATATAGTATGCTTAATATCCTAATGGAAGATGAAGAAAATAGACAAAAGGATATGAAAACAAATGGGACGTCAAAAATATATCCAAAACTTATTTTTCAATAAATATAGCCCCAGTATTTAGCGGTGCCTTGTGTCACGTTTTGTGTTCAAATAAATTATTACTGTGTGTTGAAAACCTTTTAGAGAAAAAAAATGAGCAATTTCGCATTATGTAGAGAGTGTAAAGTTGGGCATTTTCGCAGTTTAGTATCTAAAAAAATAAAAAGGAGATATATTTGTTATGAACTATATTTATTCTAAGTATAACATAGCGCAGAAGGATATTGATGACAATTATATTTTATATAATTGTTTATCAAATACATATTGTGTTGTGCGTGAGCAGGAACGCTTTGAAAAAATACAATCGGGCGAAGCGGTTGAGCCTGAATTGGTTGAACTTGGTTTTCTGGTCGAAGAAGGTACAAATGAAATTGCGTTAGCTGAATATTACCTAAATCAAAAAATAAACCCCAAATTTCTGAATTTGTTTATTGTGCCAACCCGTTTTTGCAATTTTGACTGCATATATTGTTATGAAGAACATAAACCACTTTATATGAATTTTGAAACCCAGCAAGAAGTGGTTCGCTATGTTAAAAACACTTTGCCAAAATATAGCGGAATAATCATTACATGGTTTGGCGGAGAGCCCACGGTTGCTCTCAAAGCAGTAGACTATATTTCATCGGAGATAAAAAAGATTTGTCAGGATTTAAAAAAATCATATTATGCAGCTATCAATACAAATGGGTATGAATTGACACAGGAAGTCATGGAACGGTTTTTAAATTATAATATTCGATACTTTCAAATCTGTATTGACGGAATAAAAAGCACCCATGAAAAACACCGTATGCATATCAAAAATAACGATTCCTTTGACAAAATAGTAAATAACCTTATAAACATTAAGAAAAACATTAAAAGAGGTTTTAAAATTGTCATCCGCACGAATGTTACAAAAGAGATATTGAGCGTGATGGACGAATACATAGATATGCTATATGAGAATTTCGGTGGCGACGATAGATTTTGGTATTATTGGGAGATTGCGAAAGATCATGGAGGTGAAAGAGTAAAGAGTATTTACGATACACTATTGCCAGACGAAAAAAAGTTTATCGAATATGTAATTAAAGCAAGTAAGCTTGGTATGAAGTTTGATTTTAATCAGTTTGTTGCTCCAGGTGGTTTTGTTTGTGCTTTATATCCATATAGTTATTGGCTGATTGATTACAATGGTGATATACAAAAATGCACTGTAGGATTTGATAATGAAAATGTTAAATTAGGAAAATTACAAAATGCCAAAATGTTGATTGATGAAATGGCATTGGCACGATGGATGTATTCCAGCAAAGAAAATTGTAAAGACTGTTCTATCTATCCTGCTTGTGGAGCGGCTTCATGTCCTTTTGGAGAAAATGACAAATGCAAATCTAAAGATTGCGACCAGTTGAGAAGCATATTTAATAACATTGTCATGATGAACTATTATAATAAAAAGGAGCATGAAAAACTATGTATGATATAGAGTATATCAGGTCTGTTATTCGTGAAACCATAGAAAATCGTGGACTTGATTTTATAGAGGATACAACTCCCATCGACTTAGATTCACTTCAATTTATAAGCATGGTAGTTGAGTTCGAAGATGCGTTCAATATCACGATAAATGACGATTACTTACGCATGGATCGTTTTACTTCATTCGTGAATATCGAAAACACCCTTATTGATATTCTGGAAAACACATCGCGTGAGTCTTAAGGTTGGTATTAATGAAACGGTTAAAAAGCAATAGTTCAATACGCTTATCTTATCATAAGGGGGGATATATAATGAAAAAACTGTTTAAAAAGACGGCAAGCATCAAACGCAAGGTTTCGCTGTATAATGGCGAAGGCGGCGGCAATCAGTGCTGTTCCGGCTATCAGTGCTGCAAAGGTTAGGCAAGTATTATTTTCAGTGTATTCTTTTAAGAAATAATTGAATTTCAAAGCATTGGTCCGTGAATTGCTTGCCAATGCATTTGAAATGAGGCGGTGATAAATTTGGAATATAAGAACACAGCAACAATATGTCTATCTATAATAAAAGGCGGTAAGGCTGCTTCTGTGGTTTTTCTTTTGTGCAAATTTTTAATGGGCTTATTGTTACCGTTTACTGCATATGCTTATCAACGACTTATTGACGATATAATCGGAGTATATAGCAGTCAAAGCGGAATAGGATTTTTTATTCCTTCTCTATTGTGCGTCGTCGGGATATACTTTTTTCAAGCTGTTGAAGAACCAATAGAAAATTATGCGGCTTTTTTGATTAGGCAACGAATAAATTATTCGTTTGATAAGAGAATAACAAATAAATTGAAAGACACAGAATATGCCTACTTCGAAAATAGCGAGGATTTAGACTTAATCAATAGGGTCCAAGATTCGTCTGGAAATAACGCCGTTGATCTGTTTATCAATGTCATCAATTTCCTATCAGGAATCATAAAAATTATCGGCGTGTTTTTACTGCTCATTACATACAGTTATATAATAGCCGTAATCGTAATAGTGATAGCTATACCAATATTTTGGATTTCATCTAAATATGGTAATCTTGTCCATGACTGGTATCGAAAAAACAGTAAGAGTAGAAGATTTTTAGGATATTTATCTTCACTATTCACTGATAAAAACACTTCATTTGAAATAAAAGAATATGATTTTTTCCATTATTTAAAATCGAAATGGAAAATTCAATTTGAAGATTTAAGGAAGAAAGATTTCCGTGTTCAAATGAAGGCATGGAAAAATACCGTCATATCCAGTTTCCTTTTAAATATTTTCGAATATGCCACATACGCTATTATGTTAATACCTACAATAAGCAATACTATAACGATTGGTGCTTTCGTAGGACTTTCTAAGGCAATAGCAAGTATTGAAGGGCTTATTTTATGGAACTTTAGCGCGATATTTTCTTTTTTTTCAAGGAATAAGGAGTATTGGAAAGAATACAACACGTTAATGAATTTTGACGAGGTAAAAAAATTACCGAATGCTAAGAATCAAAATCCTAACACTGATCGTATATCCATAGAATTTAACGATGTTTATTTTCGATATGCCAACATGGACCATGATGTTCTGGCGGGGGTAACTTTCAAAATAAATCCGAATGAGCTTTGTGGGTTAGTTGGTATAAACGGAGCGGGAAAATCAACATTGACAAAGTTGTTGCTTGGACTTTATAGGCCTGATCGTGGGGATATTTATATAAATGGTAAAAATACAAAGGAAATGTCATTTGACGAACAAGTTAGCTATTTTGGCGTTACTTATCAAGATTTCGTTAAATATAATCTATCTGTGAAGGATAATATCGCTATTGCAAATCAATTAGAGAATAACGAAAATAAGATAAAATCATGCTTAAATGATTTAGCCTTTGATTATTCAAAACTCCCAAATCAAAGCGAAACAATAGTTGGAAGATTATTTGGCAACGGAATTGATATTTCGGGCGGCGAATCGCAAAAGTTGGCTATTGCGCGGATGTTATATTCGAACGCTCCATTTTACATTATGGATGAACCAACCGCGTCTTTAGACCCTATAAGCGAGGTACAGTTATACAAACAAATTGAATCTGTTTTATCACAAAAAACCGCATTATTAATTACCCATAGACTCGGTGCAACTATTTTTTGTAGTAAGATTTTGGTTCTTAGTGAGGGCAAAATTGTTGAAGCCGGTACATTCAATGAATTAATGGAAAGGGGCGGGATATATGCACAAATGTATAACGAGCAACGGCAATGGTATAATCAGTAGGTTAAAATTGCTGGCGCGAACTTTTTCGTTAATATTCCGATCGGCGCCGCTTTTTTTGCTTATTGTTCTAATTTCAGAATTATTGATAGGCTTGCTTCAAACATTAATATTAATAGCATGGCAGCATGTCGTTAATACTGCCGAACAATTTATATTGAAGCAAACCACTTTTAATATTTTGTTGTTATCTTTAGCTGTCAGTCTTTTGGCATATATATTTATGGATTTGTTCAGAATGATTTTAGAATCATTTTATACATTATTAAATAGCAAATTATCAGAAAAATTAGAGGATAAGCTATATGAAAAATGCAAAAAACTAAATGTCATTTACTTTGAAAACTCCGACCTTTATAATCAAATAGATCTTGCCAGAAATGCTATTGGCGGAATAGTTTCTTTGTCCAGTATTATCGGAATTTTTGTAATGGCATTTGGACGAATCAGTACGCTCGGAACATATGTGATGTGGTCAAAACCAATTTTTGCTTTAATTGTAATAATGCCAATAATTCCAATATTGGTCACAAGGATTGTGCGTGGCAGAGATTTATACAGGTTAAATTATTGCCAAAGTGAAAAGCGGCGGGAATGTGAGTATTATAAAGGATGTATCAACAACAAAGAAACGCGGACGTTACGCGCCACATCGTTTTTCTTGAAAAAGTGGGACAGCTTATATCGTGAAATTTTAAAAGAAGAAAAAAAGGTGAACAGAAAACTCAGTATAGTCTTCACATTAATGAATTTAATTAAGTATTCTATTTACATATTCGCCATTGTCATAGCGGCAATGTATTTGTTTGATGGTTCTATAGACGTTGGTATGTTTGCATTAATAACAAGTATGTTAGGTACTACTCATGCGACAATAGAGGTAGTTGTTTCCCGTAGCGGCGATATTGCAGGAAGCCTTAAATATGCCAATGATTTTTTTATGTTTTTAGATAAAACGGAAGATATGGAGACAGAAAAAGAGTTATCTAATACAGATATAGAATTGAAAGATGTTTGTTTTTCTTATCCTAATGCTGATAATGTTGCTATTAATCATATTAACTTAAAAATTGCGCATGGTGAAAAAATTGCTTTGATAGGTGTAAACGGAGCGGGAAAATCCACATTGGCAAAAATAATAGCGGGCTTATATAATCCCACCGCTGGTACGGTTATCTATAATAATAAGCCGCGTCCAGATAATGTAATGATTGATTGCGCAATGGTTTTTCAGAATTTTTGCAAATATTATTTGACATTAAGAGAAAATGTGTCTTTCGGTGAAATCAGCACTCTTAATAACGATGAAGAACTAAAAAAAGCATTAGCATGGTTTGATTTTGACTTAAAAAAGGTAAATAATTCGCTTAATACGCAATTAGGTAGAGATTTTGAAGGAGTCGAGCTGTCGGGCGGAGAATGGCAGAAGATAGCGCTTTCAAGAGGGTTTATAAAAAAGGTGAATCTCGTCCTGTTAGACGAGCCCAACTCCAACTTAGATCCATTAACAGAGAGCAAAGTATTTAAAAGGTTTTTAGAATTATTAACTGATAAAACGGGCATAATCATTACCCATCGCATTGGGATAGCCAGTTTAGCGGATCGTGTTATTTTTATGGATAACGGTGAAATATTAGAAGAAGGGACGCATGACGATTTGATGAAAATGAATGGACAATATAAAAAAATGTATTTAACGCAGGCGAATATGTACAAGTGAGGAATGTTTTATGTTTGATAAAAACAACAGTTGGTATCGTAAAGACGGTGAAGGTGTTAAAATAGCCATCCTTGATAGCGGACTGAGGAAAACTCACCCTAAATTGGCGCAATACACATTTAACGGCTATAACATAATAAACGGTTCAAGTAATATAGAGGATAGATTAGGACATGGTACGGCTATAACGGGCATCATTAAAAATCACGTTCCTCGCGCAGAAATATTTATGGTAAAAATATTTGATGATGACTATTATATAGATTTTTCTGATTTATGTAATGCTTTGGAATATATTTATAATAATATTGATTTCCATGTGCTTAATTTGAGCATTGGTTTAACTGAATGTCCAGACCACAATAAACTCAAAAATTTATGTAATAAGCTATCGGAAAAAGGCATTGTCGTATCTGCATTTGATAATTTTGGAGCTATCTCATATCCTGCCGCTTATCCATCTGTTATAGGCGTAGATAGCGCATTGGAATATACAAATCCTTGGGAATTTGATTATATAGAGGATTCCACGATTAATATACGAGGAAAAGGCGGAAACCAAAGAATTCTATGGGCTGATCCTGATTACATGATTCAGGGCGGTTCAAGCTTCGCTTGCGCCCATATAACGGGGCTTATAGCAAAAATGGTACAAAATAATAAATTATCGAAGAAAGATATTCTATATGAACTTAGAGCAAACGCCATAAATAAATATGAAACATGTAGTTATCAAGACAATTCCCCAAAATTCAAAATAAAAAATGCCATTTGCTTTCCCTATAACAAGGAAATAGATGCTATAACAAGAAATCGATCACAACTTAGTTTTAACTTGTGTGGAGTATATGATTCAAAATATAACATCAACATTGGAAAAGAAATAGAGGGAATAAAAATTCTTGATATTGATACCTTAGATTGGCAAGGTGATTTTGATACAGTTATTTTGGGTCATATCGGCGAGTTGTCATATTTAACTAAAAAAGATTACTATAAATTAATATCAGAAAAATGTAAAGCTTATAATAAAAACTTGTTTCAGTTTGACGATTCCGAAAATAGTGATTCTGTATATTCCCCCCATGTGAAAAAGAATTATATCCCGCCCCTGCATTATGGAAAATTATACATGATAGGTAAACCTATAATTGCCGTTATGGGAACAAGTTCACGACAGGGTAAGTTTACATTACAATTAGATTTGAGAAAAGAACTGACTTCGTTAGGCTATAAAGTGGGGCAGCTTGGGACAGAGCCGCAATCAATTTTATTTGGATTTGATGAATCCTTTACTTGCGGCTATGGGACAGATATTTTGCTTGATGAACAAACTTCTATAGGGTATATCAATCATTTATTACATAAAATTGAAGGAAAAAATCCTGATATTATCATATTGGGCGGACAGTCTGGTTTGGTACCGTATGCAATGTATAATCTCCGAAACAATTCCCCATATCAAAAAGAAATATTACAAGCGGCAAATCCTGACGTTATAATTCTTTGTGTCAATTATTTTGATGATATTGAATATATAGTAAGGACTGTTAATTATGCGCAAGCACTGACAAGCAGTAAAGTTGTGGCATTGTCTTTATTTCCTTTTGAGAGGGCCTATTCATGGAACTCGACATCATCAAATATGAAGCTTGTGGACGAAAAAAGATTGACTAAAAGAAAGAATGAAATTGAAAGTCAAGTAGGTATAGAAGTGTTTTTACAGAAGCAAACAAATTTACTTTGTGAAAAAATAATAGATTATCTTTCAGTGGAGGAATGATAAAATGGAAAATAATTATATAGTATCTTCTTTATTACCTTTTATTAACGAAGAAGACATTCCTTATTATGCGGAATTGGATACAGAAAAACTAACATTGTTAATATCGTTAGCTCCTTTTGTGAACAATCCAAGCGTTTTGATGAAACTTTCAAAACTAGACATAATTAATTTGCAAGAATTAACAGGGAAATTACAACAGCTTAGTGCCGATGAAATCAAGGAATATTTTGACAAATGATTGGAGAACTATCGGAATTGGATACATTTTATTTGTGAAATTGCCAAATAACCAGTAGTATTTTTTTAAAAATTATTTAATTTACGGGCTTGTCCTAGCTTTTTCCTTGTAATAATCTGCCTCAAATTCGTCTGGCGCAATATCCCATATCTTTTATGTTGTCGCTCTGTGTTTTTATAATAAATGTAATCAGTTATGTCTTTAGCAATTTCGTCATAGGAAAGGAATTCTTTCAATAGCACTCCTGTGGCAAAAAACGACTCTGAGGCAGCATTGTCCAAGGAATTGCCTGATATGGAAAAAGAGTGTGCTATGCCTTCATCTTAAAACATTTTGTAGAAAAAATAGGCAGTATATTGTACGCCCAAATTGCTATGAAACATCGGCCCTTGGGACGACTTAGTTTAGATCCCTCTTGTGCGGGATCCATAATGAGAGCACATGTATCACTTAAATTATATGCGAGTTGAATTATGAGTGGTGCATAAATATTTATATAGGATTTTACGAGTGGTTAGGCAAAGCCCATCAGTCTATAATATTGAATTTAACTAATTGTAAATTTACATTTGTTTCAGAATCCTGTATTTTGAGTATTTAACTCCCTTACCCGAAAACGCAAAAGAAGTCAATCACTCTGTAGTGATTGACTTCTTTTGCGTTTTATGATTAGATTTAATTAATAAATTACTTGTCTTGGAAGTATAAAGATATGTTTAAAAGAGGAATAGCCATAAAATCCGTACTTACAATAAAAGATTTTGCATTAAATATTTTGAAGCTTCAAAAATTAGTCGCTCATTGTGACTATAATACCGCTTAATATAATCTTATGCAGAAATTAGGTATGACTGTTGAGAATGATACTGGTACAAGAACATATCCTAAAAACAATGAGACCAGAACTTACATATTCATTATCCATTAATTAATGATTCACATTCGCATTATGAATACTATCTCCACACGAGCGTTCAAATTATTCTCGAAAAATAGCAGAATATTCTTTTTGTATCACCTTTGCAACATAACCGATATTTGACAGTATGTCGGTTTTTTGTATATACTTATATATAATCACAGGACAAACCGCTAATAATTGTTTATTGTAAGAGGATAAACGCAATGCACAATGAAATATTACGAGACAAAGAATATATCCGCCAGTTAAAAAAAGCAATATATGAGCAATATGGGATTTCTGCAGTTGAAATAGCGCCTGCCGAGCGCGGATATTATGGTGAAACTTGGAAAATACATGCAGGCTCTGACTATTTTTTAAAAATGGACTACCTGCCTTTCCATCAAAAAAGATTTCAGCAGAGCCTGTTTTTAATAGAATACCTGTGTGAAAGCGGAATTGATTTTGTCGGCCGAATTATAAAAACCCGTGAAAATAAGCTCTATTCTAAATTGAACACTGCGGTTATTGGGTTGTTTGAATGGATAGACGCCATAAATGTAGAGACAGATGAAACCAAGAGCGCAGAATATCAGTTGCTGTGCCAAATTTATCTGCTGACAAAGCCGAGACTGAACATCCCTACCGCATTGTTTTCTGATGATGAGGCCATGCGTTTTTACCAGCAGTGGGACAGACTTAAATCCGCCCCTAAAACAGATGCTGATTGCACTGTACTCTCTATCTTTGAGCATTTCAAAGAAGAGATAACCCACTGTGCCATGCGGCTTTCTCATTTTGCTGGACTATGCCGGCAAGATGGAAGTTCCTTTTATCTTACTCATGGGGACGCCGGAGGCAATTTTTTCATAGGAAGTGGAAATAATTATATCCTGGACTGGGACGAGGCAATGTACGCTCCTATTGAGAGAGATGCCTGGGTTATGGGATGCTATGACTGGGCGCGAAAGTTATTTAACGATATCCTAAGAACCCACGGGATTCCCTATCAGCTGCGTCCGGAGAGACTGGCTTTCTATTGCTACCATATGTATTTCTTTTATCTAAACGAATTTTTAGCAGTTCATTCTATAAGCGATAAAAGCCAGAGAATTGCAGAATATTTTGAGAACTGCTGGATTAAAACCAGAATAAAATTCGCTGATGCAATAGAGTAGAGTGTAATTGGCATAAATAAGTTTTATCGTAAGTATACAAAGGATAACACGCTCCAAGCCCATAAATTTACGTTTTCTCCAAATTAGCGCACATACCTATACATCCCCATCCCTGGCTTAAAAACAGGCAAACAGCCATGGGTTAAAACCGTATAGCCAAAATAGGCTTTTTTACGTCTTTGCCAGGATCCTCACACTATACACGCCTGATTTTGTTCCAGGCAAAAGCAACACATAAGGAATACATATTCCGTTATACTGACAGCATTATCCTTTATACACGGACGCATAATGAATTAAAAACCCAATTTATATTAAGCAGTCAATTATTCCTTTCAATTATGGGCAATTTCTGATTTTTTAATTGGTACACAGACAGATTTATATAGATTTTATTGGTTTCATTGCGGCGCCATAAGGCGCCGCAATGAAGTGTCTCCATGTTTAATGGAAAGCTTTTGCTTTCCATTAAACATGGAGACACTTCGGCCCGCCCCCAGCGTTGCTCG
>OLIW01001708.1_pt1 | contig 18789 bp, 18 predicted proteins | sample 1601321 | NCBI WGS metagenome assembly OLIW01 (sample SAMEA2452114, study PRJEB22498) | human gut metagenome
AAAATGGGCTAAATTTTTTGTATGCTACGGAATTAAATCCGATTTTTAAAAGGAAAGAACAAATTGAAAAATCTGACATTTTGTTTTTATCTGAACTATGCAGAGCGACAGGGCTATTTTTGAAATTTACAGCTAATACGATCGTGATATATAACCCATACGAGTACGCAGAAAAAGAAGAAAAAAGAACGTACAGCAATGGGGATGCAAATATTCAAGGAATCGAGCTGAAAAAACAAAAAAATGACACAAATTATAAAAAATGTAGAGTAACGTATTTAGATCCGATTACAAAAGAAAAGATCGAATACATATACAAAAAAGAAAGTGAAGGAAAGATGCTAGACGTAACAAGAAAAGTGTCTAGTACGGAAGAAGCAAGACTGACAGCAATCTATGCAATTAGAGAAAAAAACGGGAAAGAGTATTGCGGAAAAATGACAATAGATGGAGATAAAGAGATCACGACCGGAACTGTTATAAAAATAAACGGGTTCGGAGAACATGACGGGAATTATCTTGTAAAAAAGGCGATCCACACAATGAGAACCGGAACATATACAACAAGAATTTTTTTTGAAAAAGTCGCGGAGGGAAACAATGGTTGACGAGATAAAGAAATGTATAAGAATCGGGGTTGTACACACGGTAAACGAAGCCGAACAAACAGCACGAGTTAAATATATGCTATATGGTGGAATGCTTTCTGCAGAATTAAAAGTAATTTACCAGGAAGAAAAGTGGATGCCAGAGATTAACGATGCGGTTCTTTGTATCTGCCCACCGGATGGAGACGGAGACGGATACATAATTGGGAGGTTGTAAAAATGGCGACGAAGAAGACAACAAAAAAGAAAACAAGAAAAAAGAGTAGCAAGAAGAAAAAAACAACGAAAAAAAAGAATACAAGAACAAGCATAGGAAAATGGGGATCGTTAACGTTTACGGTAACGGCATCGAAACAAAAGACATTTTCCGATTTGAATTGGACTACATCCATTCGATACGAAAGCAAGGAAAGGAAAAAGAAAGTATCGAAGGTTAAATATAAAGGAATTGATCCAGATAAGATCACGTTTACAATGCGTTTTTCTGTATTTGCTGGGGTTAACCCGCTAACGGAAATGAACAAATTGACAAGTTTAGCAAGAAAGGCGAAAGCGTACCGACTAATTATAGGCGGAAAAAAATACGGATCTAATAAATGGGTAATAACAGGTATAACAAGGGATTGTGATTACTACAACAAAAAAGGGCAGCTATGGGTAGCTGATGTAAAAATAACAATGCAGGAAAAACCATGATAGGAGGTGCTGGAATATGGAAACATTGGCAAGCGATATCGACTTGGAAGAAATTGACCTCGATCCGGAAACGGAAGAAGAAGAAATCGAGCAATGTATCGGGATCATATTAAATACGTTTCAAAATTCAGTGCCATGGAATGAGTACAACACACTACGGCAGACCACTAACAGGCGATGAAAACGACATTGTAGACGAGGTATACGACCAGATTGAAAAGTACGAACCAAGGGCGACGCTAAAAGACGTAAATTTTTACGAAGATCAAGAAAATGGCGCTTTAGAAATTGGCGTAGAATACACAGTAAACGACGAAGAAGACGCAGACGAGGAGGAAGACGATGAGTGAGAGAAGTTATCCAGACGTTGATTTTGTAGAAACAGATCCGGAAAAAATGCTGACGGATTTAATAACAAGCTATGAAAATACAAGCGGTTATGTACTACAGCCAGCATCGCCGGAAAAATTATTGATTGCATGGCTTGCATCAATTCTTGTACAACAGAACGTAAAAATTAACGAGACTGCGAAAATGAATGTATCACGCTACGCAAAAGGAGAAAAATTGGACAGCCTGGGCGAAATATTCAATGATACGCAACGACTACCGCCAACAGCCGCGGAAGCAACATTCAGATGTTATATTTCAAAAGTGCAGAAAAGCAGCGTATATATTCCAGAAGGGACAAGGATCACAGCAGACGGCGATATCATGTTCGCAACAAAAGAAATGTTGGAAATAAAACCGGGCGAAATGTACGGAGACGTTGTGGCAGTATGCAAGACAGCCGGAGAAGAAGGGAATGGATACCAACCGGGACAGGTTAAAGAAATAGTTGACGTTTATGATTATTATCAAAAAATTGAAATTATTGATCAAAAGATAAATGAAGAATTAAATATTCCTTCTTCTACAATAAAAATTGATTTATTAGCAACTATTTATAAAATTAAAGATGGTAAAACGATTGTTAGAAAAAATGGTTTTGATGCAGTCAACTATGAATTTGTTGTTTTTTCCAAAGAAGATAATATATATCTATTTGATGGAGCAAAAATTTATGAATTTGAAAAATCAATGTTTAAAAAAATAATTTTATCAAATACAAAAGCTAGGGTTCCATTTTGGAATAAAAATGAAAAGTTTAGTGAATATAAAATTAAACGAGATAATTTAGGAATGTATTTAATTAAATATGACCAAATTATATTAAATGATGGATTTAATGAATATGAAATAATTATTCCTACTTATGATATAGAAAAATTTAATAGTTTATTAAATCTAAAAATTGAAGAAAATTAATTTTTAAGTTAATAATAAGATAAAGGAGAAAAATTATGCATAAACAAGAAGCAAGTGAATTATTTTTAGTCTTAGGCAATCAAGATAGGGTAAAAATTATGAAATTTCTTTATAATAATGATATTATCTATACTCTTCCAATGCTAGAAAATCTAGTGGAATTCTTAGAAGAATTAGAAAATAATTTAAAAGTATTATTAGAAAATAATTTGTTATTAAAAAAAGAAAATGGTTATATTTGTAATAAAGAAAAAGTTGATGAACTGATGAATTTTATTACAACACCATGTGGATGTATGAAAAAATAAGAGATTGAGGAAAAACGCTCAATCTTTTCTTTTGTTTATGATATACTTTTTGTTGTTATTTGGAGGCAAACAATGGTTATTTTAAAAATTAAAAATTATGGTGATATAAAAATAGAATTAGACTATGAAAATGCTAAAAACACTTGTGCAAATTTTGTAGAACTTGCAAGAAGTGGCTTTTATAATGGATTAACTTTCCATCGAGTTATTAAAGGATTTATGATTCAAGGTGGGGATCCAAAAGGTAATGGAACGGGTGGACCTAATTATTCAATTAAAGGTGAATTTTCTTTAAATGGTTATGAGAATAATATTTCTCATGTTCGTGGAGTTATATCTATGGCGAGAAGTTATGATTATAATTCTGCTGGTTCACAATTTTTTATTATGCATCAAAATGGTGAATATCTTGATCATCAATATGCTGGTTTTGGTAAAGTGGTGGAAGGAATGGATGTTGTTGATAGAATTGCTAATGTCAAGACTTCTAGAAATGATAAACCTCTTGAAAATGTTGTTATTGAATCAGTTGAAGTAATAGATGAACCTATTATAGAAGTTAGTAAGATTAAATAATGGATAAAAAAATTGTTCTTTCTGTTCATCAATTAGTGGATTTTATCTTAAGAAAAGGTGATATTGATTCACGTGTTTTTAATATGCAAACAATGCAAGAAGGAACAAGAATTCATTTAAGATATCAAAGTATTCAAGATGGTAGTTATGAAAGCGAAGTGGCTTTAGAAACTGATATTGAATATGATAATTTTTCTTTTTTATTACAAGGCCGAGCTGATGGAATAATTAAAACTAATAAAAAAATTATTATTGATGAAATTAAATCCACAAACGATGAATTAGAACATTTTTATTCTTCGCAAGGTGAATGGCATCTTGGACAAGCTATTTGCTATGCATATATGTACGCAAAAATGTATTCTTGTGAAGAAATGGGTGTTAGATTAACTTATATTTCTCAAATTGATAATTCAAAAATGATTAAAGATTTTACTTTTTTGTTTTTGACTCTTGAACAAAAAGTATATTCATATATTGAAGAATATTTATCATTTTATCGTCTTATTGATAAGCATATTGAATCAAGGAATATTTCTTCTAATGAGTTAACTTTTCCTTTTAATGAATTTAGAAAAGGACAAAGAGAAGTTGCTAAATATGTTTATAAAGTAGCTAGTGATGGAGGAATTTTCTTTTTTGAAGCCCCTACAGGTACTGGTAAAACTATGTCAACAATGTTTCCAAGTATGAAAACGTTTTTTGTTAATGATAAAATATTTTATTTATCAGCAAAAAATCAAGGAAAACAAGTTGCTCATGAAGCTATGAAAATCTTATCTAAAAATGGATTAGATGCATATTCAATTGTTTTATCTAGTCGAGAAAATATGTGTCAATTAGAAAAAAGTGAATGTAATCCTGAACAATGTGAATTTGCTAGAAACTACTATGATAAAATAAATAAAGTTATTAAAGAAGTTTTATTAAAAGAAAAAAATATTAATCGTGACATTATTCTTCATTATACCTTATTATATGGAATTTGTCCTTTTGAAGCACAGTTAGATATTTCTACTTATTGTGATGTAATTATTTGTGATTACAATTATTTATTTGATCCTCTTGTTTATTTAAAAAGATTTTTTGATGATGATAAAACAAATTATTTTTCTTTAATTGATGAAGCACATAATCTTTCTGAAAGAACAAAAGATATGTATACAATATGTATTGAAAAAAGTAAGATTGTTTGCTTACAAAAATTCGTTAAACCATTTAAAGTAGCTAAATTAAAAAGATGTTTAAAGAAAATTATTATTGATTTAGAAGATTTTGATTTAGATGAAGAATATAAAATTTATGAAAATGATTTTCCAATGAAATTTTATAATGATTTAGATTTACTTTTTTCTAGTATGCAAGAAGTGCTAAAAGAAAACAATGAAATAAACTCAGATGAATTTTTAGATGTTTTTAAAATGATTAATCGCTTTTTGAAAATTCATGAATATCTTGATAAATATTTTATAACTTATATCGAAAAAAAAGATAATAATATTAAAGCATATATAAGGTTATTAGATTCTTCTGAGTTAATTAATGCAACTTTACATAAATTAAGAGGTGCTATTTTATTTTCGGCTACTTTAACTCCAATTGATTATTATATTCATACTTTAGGTGGAGATGAATCAACACCTTATTTAAAACTTGATTCACCTTTTGATCAACATAATTTATGTTTGCTTGTTAGAGACGATATCTCCACTAGATATAAAGATAGAGATAAATCTTATCAACAAATTGCCGAATCTATTAAAACGGTAATCAGTCAAAAAGTAGGAAATTATTTAGTTTTTTTCTCTTCTTATCAATATTTAAATGAAGTTTTAAAATGTTATAAGGTAGATAAAGAAAATTTAATTATTCAAGATAAAGATATGAAAGTTAATGATAAAGAAAATTTTTTATCTTATTTTAAAGAAAATCCATCATTTACGACAGTTGGCTTTGCAGTTTTAGGAGGTGTATTTTCTGAAGGTATTGATTTAGTTAACGATCGATTAATTGGTGCAATTATTGTAGGAGTTGGCTTACCTATGGTATCTTTTGAAAGAGATTTAATAAAAAAATATTATGATGAAAAAGGAGTATCTGGATTTGATTATGCTTATACAAATCCAGGGAAAAATAAAGTAATGCAAGCGGCTGGTCGTGTTATTAGAAGTTCTACTGATAAAGGGGTTGTTTTATTAATAGATGAACGTTTTATGCAATATAAATATCGTGATTTATTTAAGTTAGAATGGTCACATTATCAAAGAGTAAATTCTTGTGAAGGAATTAAAAATCACTTAAAATTATTTTGGAATAAAAATTAAACTTGATTATTGTTACTTTATTAGTAAAATATTAAATAGAAATGAAGGTGTTTTATGCGTAAATACGATTTAGATCATATTCGTAATTTTTCAATCATTGCTCATATTGATCATGGAAAATCAACATTAGCGGATCGAATATTAGAATTAACAGGTGCTATTGAAAAAAGAGAAATGAAAGATCAAATTCTTGATTCAATGGATTTAGAAAGAGAAAGAGGAATTACTATTAAACTTAATTCTGTTTCTTTAAATTATCGAGCTAAAAATGGTGAAGATTATTTATTTAATTTAATTGACACTCCAGGTCATGTTGATTTTACTTATGAGGTTTCTAGATCTTTAGCGGCTTGTGAAGGTGCTTTATTAGTCGTAGATGCTACTCAAGGAGTAGAAGCTCAAACTTTAGCTAATGTTTATTTAGCTATTGATAATGATTTAGAAATTATTCCTGTTATTAATAAAATTGATTTACCTTCTGCTGATTATGAAAGAACTTGTTTAGAAATTGAACAAACTATTGGTTTAGATTGTTCTGAAGCGATTGGTGTATCTGCAAAAACTGGTTTAAATGTAGAAAAAGTTTTAGAAGAGATTGTAAATAAAATACCTGCTCCTAAAGGTGATTTAAACGCTCCGTTAAAAGCTTTAATTTTTGATTCTTTTTATGATTCTTATCGTGGTGTTGTCGCACAAATTACTGTTAAAGAAGGTACTTTACATGTTGGAGATCATATTATTATGATGTCTAATAATTATACTTATGAAGTAACTGAATTAGGTATAAAAAAGCCAAATGAAGAAAAAGTTGATGCTTTATATGCTGGTGAAGTTGGTTATGTTGCAGCTTCTATTAAAGAAATTGGACATGTTAGACCAGGTGATACTATTACTAGTAAAGAACATTTAGCAATTGAAGCTCTTCCTGGATATCGAAAAATGAATCCAACTGTCTATTGCGGACTATATCCATGTGATTCAAAAAAATATGGTGATTTAAAAGATGCTTTAGAAAAACTATCTTTAAATGATGCTTCTTTACATTTTGAACCAGAAACTTCTCAAGCTTTAGGATTTGGTTTTAGATGTGGCTTTTTAGGTTTATTACACATGGATGTTATTCAAGAAAGACTTGAAAGAGAATATAATATTGATTTAATTTTAACCGCGCCAAGTGTTATTTATCATGTTTATTTAAATAATGGGGAAATGATTAAATTAGATAATCCTTCTAAAATGCCTGAACCAACTTTAATTAATCGTATTGAAGAACCTTTTGTGGAAGCTAAAATTATGACACCAAAAGAATACGTTGGTCCAATTATGAATTTATGTCAAGATAGGCGCGGAATATATAAAGATATGGAATATATTGATGATACAAGAATGATTCTAACTTATCTTCTTCCTTTATCAGAAATTGTTTATAATTTTTTTGATAAACTTAAATCATATTCTAAAGGATATGCTTCTTTTGATTATGAAATTAGTGAATATCAAGCTTCTAAACTTGTTAAGATGGATATTTTATTAAATGGTAATCCTATTGATGCTTTATCAAGTATTGTTTATAAAGATTTTGCTTATCAAAGAGGACTTGTTATTGTAAAAAAATTAAAAGATATTATTCCTAGACAACAATTTGAAGTTCCTGTTCAAGCTGCAATTGGTGGGAAAGTAATTGCTCGTGCGGATATTAAAGCAGTAAGAAAGGATGTTTTAGCTAAATGTTATGGAGGAGATATTTCTCGTAAAAAGAAACTTCTTGAAAAACAAAAAGAAGGTAAAAAGAGAATGAAATCAATTGGTACAGTTGATGTCCCACAAGATGCATTTATGGCAATTTTATCTTATGACGATGACGAAGAATAAAAAGTTTTGTCATAATAATTAGTTTTATAAATTTATTTGCTAGTAGAAAATTAGTATTTAATCTAGACATTTTTTTTGATATCTACTAAAATATTACTAATGGGGTGAAACTTGTGGAAAGAGATTTTGCAATTCGCTTTTCTGATGAAGTATATGCTTCAAAAGAAGATGTTCAACATATTTTAGGAATTTCTTCAATTGAAACAATTTGGAATAAAATAATTTCATATCGAAGTTATTTTAAAAGAAACTTAGATTTATTTTCGATTGAAAATAAGTCATTTTCAGTATGTTTAACCTTACCTTTAATTGAAAAAGTCACTTCTTTAGAAAGAAAACTAGTTAAACAAATGGTTCTAGTAGAAAAAATGGATGAAAAAAATAAAGAAAATTTCATTAATAAATCACTTTTCATTTTAGGCAAAAATTATGCTTATCAAGATTCAATTACAATTGATGATGAAGATTTAAATAAACTAATTAATGATGTAACTAGTGAAGTGCCTCAAGCATATTTAACTTTGAAAAATTATTTACTTTCTTTAAAATTCTATTTAAAAAGATCAGCGTCTAAATATGATTTACAAGTTTTAACTTCGTTTTATGGGAAAATTTTACGTAAAGAAATTAATTATAGTGATTTTGATTCTTATTTAAGAATGATTGATTTAAATAATCCTAATGATCATCTTGAAGAAGGCCATCATTATAATGCCGCGCCATTAGATAAAATTGAACCATTATTAAAGGATTTATTATATTTTAATAGTAATTCAACTTTATTTCCTTTATTAAAAGGTTTAATTACTTATTTTTATTTAATTTATATTAAACCATTTGATTATTTTAATGATGAATGTTCTTTATTATCTTTAAAATATATTGTTGCTCAAGATAATATTGATTGTGTGCCTTTTTTATTGAATCTTGAAAAAAGATTATTAAATAGTAATAATGATGAATTAATGAAAAAATTCTTATTATCAGAAGCATCTTTAGATTTAACATATTTTATTGATTATGCTTTAAATATTATTGAAGACTCTATTAATGAAGAAGATGATTTATTGACTCAAGAAAATGTTAATTCTCTTAGACAAGAATTTAATCAAATTGATGAAATAAAAAAAACTAAATCATTTATTGCTTATCAAAATAATATTTATTCAGGTAATAATCCAGTCGTGTTTGAACAAAAAGTTTCAATGCCAACTTTGCCTACTGGTTTAGATGAACAAGATGTTGATTTGATTGCAGAAAATTTATTAGAGCTTTATCCATCATTAAAATCTAATCAAGCAAAGTTCTATGCTTCTCATTGTACAATTGGAAAATATTATTCAATTTCTCAATATAAAAAAGAAACAGGAGTGGCTTATGAAACCGCTAGAACTTCAATGGATAATTTAGTGAATTTAGGTTTTTATAAAAAAGAACAAGTTAAAAATAAATATGTCTACACGCCGGTAGTAAGATAGGAGGAAGTTTTATGTTAGGAATATTTTTAAGTGGAACACAAAATTGGTGGGTTTTCTTAATTGTTGCCATCTTTTTAGTTATTGGTGCAATTGTTTTCTTTTTAAGAAAGAAAATCCCAGGATTAGCTGAATACGATAAAGAAGATGAAGAAACTATTGCTAAAGATAATTTATCTCGTATTTTAGTAGATGTTCCTGAAAAGAAAGACGAAAAAGAAGAAAAGAAAACTGATGATGAAAATAAGTAAAGAAGGATTATACGTTCATATTCCTTTTTGCAACAAAATATGTTCATATTGTAATTTTTCTAAATTATTATATTCAAATAAATTTTCTAGTAAGTATTTAATTGCTTTAAAAAATGAATTAAAAAAATATAATAATTATACTTTTAAATCTATTTATATTGGTGGAGGAACTCCTTCAAGTTTATCTTATGAAGAAGAGGAGTTCCTTTTTAATGTGCTTCTTCCTTATCAAGATAATTCATTTATTACAATTGAAATTAATCCAGATATTGAAGAAGAAAAAATAAAATTATTTAAAAAATATAATGTAAAAAGAGTGTCTATTGGGGTGCAATCATTTAATAAAAGTATTTTATCATTAATTAATAGAGATAGTGATTTTGATAAAATTAAGCATTTAATTTTATTATTAAATAAATATGATATATATGATATTAATTTAGATTTAATGTATGGTTTTAAAAATCAAACATTAAATGAACTTGAAGAAGATTTAAATAAATTTACTTCTTTAAAAATAAAACATATTTCAACATATTGTTTACAACTTGAAGAATCTACTTTATTAAATAATATGCATTATGAATTACCTGATGATGAAATAATTAGAAAACAATATGATTTTATTGTTAACTTTTTAAAAAAGAAAGGTTTTTTTCGTTATGAAGTTTCTAATTTTGCAAAAGATAATTATCAATCAAAACATAATTTAATTTATTGGAACAATCATGAATATGGTGGAGTGGGGTTAAATGCATCAAGTTATATTAATAATATAAGAAGAACAAATACAAAAAATCTTTCTTCTTATTTAGAAGGCAATTATCAAGATTATGAAGAAATATTATCTTTAGATGATCAAGAATTTTATTTTATAATGCTTGGATTAAGAAAAGAAAAAGGAATATCATTATCAGAATATAAAAACTTATTTAAAAAAGATTTTTTAATTTGTTATAAAGATAAATTAGATGATTTGTTAAAAAATAAAGATCTAATTTTAGATAATGATAATTTATATGTTAATGAAGATAAAATGTTTATTTTAGATTATTTTTTAAGAAAACTGCTTTTTTAATTATTATATTGTTTTAAAATACATTTTTTTGTAAGCTTAAAGTAGAAAAGAAAAAGGAATGGATATTTGTCTATCAAATTACTATTTAATAAAAGTTTTTTTATTATAGTAAAAATGTTTTGGAGGAAGAAATGAAAAAAATATTATTAATTACACCATTTATTTTAAGTTTATTTTCATGCTCTAAAAATGTTCAAGTAACATTTACTGTAGCTAAATATATTAGAGGATATTATGATTATGAAAATAAAATTGATTATTCATATTTTGAAGAATTTGAAGGTGATGGATATCAATATACATTAACCTTTGAAAGTGGGCATGTAATAACTAGTGAAGAAATTGATGATATAAGATGGTATTTATTCGATAATACACCTTATGAATATACGTCTTTTGATCCTAAAAACGATGGATATGATTGGATTGAAGGATATTATTTTGATTTAGATTTAAAAAAAGGATTTAGTTTTAATAAACCATTAGAAGAAAATGTTAATGTATATTATGCATTAGTTAAAGGCAGGATTTAATTTGAGTTATAAGCGTTTTATATTAAAAAACATTAGAAATTAAATTTTTTTCATTTCTACTAAGGTACTTTTCGTGTTTAAATAATATGAACTTATAATTATGAAAAAAAGTTAATACATTATATTTTGAAAAAATTAAAGTTATTTATTCAATAATGCATCTTATGATTTTAAAATTTAATGATTTAATTAGATTAAATGATATTATGCTGATTTAAATAATGATAAATATATCTTACTACTGATTATGATATTTAATAAGTAGTAAGATTTTTTAATATAAATATATAATTTGTTGGAACAGACAGATATAATTTTTAAATTAATAAAAATTTATAAAAAATTAGCACTAAAGTATTGACAGTGCTAAAAATGTGGGTATAATATAGTTAGCACTTGAGGAAAGATAGTGCTAAGGAGGTGCGTAAGATGCTTTCAAGAAGTGATTTGATTTTAAAGTATATCGTTGAATACTTTGTTAAAACTGCTACTCCTGTTGGAAGTAATACGTTGCTTGAAAATTATGATTTACCTTATTCATCTGCGACAATCAGAAATGAAATGGCACATTTGGAAAGTTTAGGGTATCTAGAAAAAACTCATACCTCTTCTGGTAGAGTTCCATCTAGTGAAGGTTATCGTTATTATGTTAAATATTTAAGAGATAATAATTATCATGATGTCGATGAACAAATCAAAAATCAACTCGCATTAATTCTTGATAAGAGAAGTAAATCAATCGAAGATGTCTTAAAAGAGTCGTGTGAAATTTTATCTCATATGACAAATTTAGCTTCTGTTGTCTTGGGGCCTAACGCTGACGAAGAGCACTTAGCTTCCATTCAAGTGGTCCCTTTATCAAAAAATAGTGCAACTTGTTTATTTGTTACTGATAGAGGATATGTCGAAAATAAAACATTTGTTTTCGATGAAAATGTTTCTTTAAATGATTTAAAAAAATGTATCGATATGATTAATGAAAGAATTAAAGGTACCGCTATATCGATGTTAGTTGATAAGATGAATGCAATTAAACCTTTGATTCAATCAATGATTCATTCTAATGATGCATTATATCGAGTATTTGCAGAAGCTTTAATAAAATTTACAAATGACCGTATGGCTTTATATGGTAAAGAAAATTTATTAGATCAACCTGAATTTAACTCTGATATTCAAAAATTTAAAGAAATGTTACAATTTATTGATTCACCAACTGAAATGAAAAAATTAATTGATGGCGAAGATTCATTGCAATTCCATATTGGTAAAGATGAAGAAGGAAATGGACTCGATGATGTTTCATTTGTAACAAAAAAGATTGATATTGGTGGAGGTAAAGGTGGAACTATTACTTTAGTAGGCCCTACTAGAATGGACTATGATAAAATAAGTAATGCTCTAGAATACCTTGCTGAACAATTGATGGAGTTATATGGTGATGATGATCATAGAAAGGATCCAAGTTAATGAAAGAAAAAAAAGAAAAAAAGGTTACTGAAGAGGTAAAGGAAGAAAAAAATCCGCTAGAAGTTAAAATCGAAGAGCTCACAAAAGAAGTTGCTACTTGGAAAGATAAAGCATATCGTACAGTAGCAGATTGTGATAACTTAAGAAAATCTTACGAAAAAGATCATCAAACAATGGTTAAGTATCGTGGGCAACCTTTTGTAGAAAAACTTCTACCAACACTTGATTCATTTTATCTCGTATTAAAAGTTGTTCCTGAAGATCAAATGCTTAAAAATTATCTTGCAGGGTTTGACATGATTTATAAATCAATGATTCAAGCTCTTGAAAGTGAAGGTGTAAAGCAACTTATACCTAATAAAGATGTTGAATTTGATCCAACAATAATGCAAGCAATTGATGTTCAAGAAGGCACAAAAGATAATCTTGTTATAGAAGTCTCTAAACCAGGATATATGCTTAGAGATCGCTTAGTTAGACCAGCAATGGTTGTTGTATCCAAAGTAAAAGAAAAATCAAAAGATGATTCAAAATCTAATGAAGAATTAGAAGAAAAAGGAGAATAAAATATTATGGCAAAAGAAATTATTATTGGTATCGATTTAGGTACTACAAACTCAGTTGTATCTTATATGCAACCTGATGGAAAAGTTAAAGTTATTCCAAACCCAGAAGGACCTAACACAACTCCTTCAGTAGTTTCATTTAAACCTGATGGGGAAGAAATTGTTGGTTTTGCTGCAAAAAGAATGCTTTTAACAAACCCTGATACAGTTGCTTCTATTAAAAGAAAAATGGGAACAAATGAAAAAGTTCATATTGCTTGTTTAAATAAAGATTTTACTCCACAAGAAATCTCAGCTAAGATTCTTGCATATATGAAGAAATATGCTGAAGATAATTTAGGTCAAAAGATTTCTAAAGCTGTTATTACTGTCCCTGCATACTTTAATGATGCTCAAAGACAAGCTACTAAAGATGCTGGTCAAATCGCTGGTCTTGATGTCGTAAGAATTATTTCTGAACCTACTGCAGCTGCTCTTGCTTATGGTGAAGATAACAATAAATCACAAAAAATTTTAGTTTATGATTTAGGTGGTGGTACATTTGATGTTTCTATTCTTGATATTGGTGATGGCACATTTGAAGTTATTTCCACAGCTGGTGATTCTCACTTAGGTGGTGATGATTGGGATAATGCTTCAGGTCAATATATTTTAAGTGAAATCAAGCGTCAATATAATCTTGATTTAACTAATGATAAAATGGCTATGCAAAGAATTAAAGAAGAAGCTGAAAAAGCAAAGATTTCTTTATCAAGCCAATTACAAGTTACAATTTCTCTTCCATTCTTAGCTATGACTTCTACAGGTCCTGTTAACTTTGAAACATCCTTAACAAGAGCTAAATTCCAAGAATTAACTAGAGATTTACTCCGTAGAACTGAAGAACCAGTAAGACGTGCTTTACAAGATGCAAAATTATCAAATTCACAAATTGATGAAGTCTTATTAATTGGTGGTTCAACAAGAATGCCTGCTGTTGTTGATTTAGTTAAACAATTAACAGGTAAACAACCTAATATGTCAATTAACCCTGATGAAGCTGTTTCAATTGGTGCAGCAATTCAAGGTGGTGTCTTATGTGGTGATAAGAAAGATATCTTACTTCTTGATGTTACTCCTTTAACACTTGGTATTGAAACTATGGGTGGAGTTATGACACCTTTAATTGAAAGAAATACTACAATTCCTACAACTAAATCAAACGTCTTCTCTACTGCTGAAGATAATCAACCTGCTGTTGATATTATGGTTTACCAAGGTGAAAGACCAATGGCAAGAGATAATAAATTACTTGGTACATTCAAACTTGATGGAATTCGTCCTGCAAGACGTGGTCAACCAAGAATTGAAGTAACATTTAATATTGATGCTAATGGTATTGTTAATGTTAAAGCTAAAGACTTAGATACTCAAAAAGAACAACAAATTACTATTTCTGGATCTAATGGTCTTTCTAAAGAAGAAATTGATCGTATGGTTAAAGAAGCTGAAGCAAATAAAGAAGCTGATGATAAGAGAAAAGAAGAAGTTGAAGTTAAAAACAAAGCTGAATCTTTAATTTCTCAAATCGATGCATCTTTAGCTGAAGAAGGTTCTAAGATGAGCGAAGATCAAAAGAAACAAACTCAACAAATTCGTGATGAATTAAAGACTGCGTTAGATAACAATGATATTGAAACATTAAAGAATAAAATGAATCAATTAGAGCAAGCAGCAGCAATGGCTCAACAATATCAACAACAAGCTAATGCAAATTCTCAATCAACATCATCTGAAAATAAAGATGATAATGTAGTTGATGCAGATTTCACTGAAAAGAAATAAATTTAAATAAAAATTATGGAGGCCATAAATTGACCTCCATTTATCAAGAAAGGAGCATTTATGGCAGAAAAAAGAGATCCATATGAAGTGTTAGGTGTAAGTAAATCCGCAAGTGCTGATGAAATTAAATCTGCATATAGAAAACTTGCAAGAAAATATCACCCTGATTTAAATAAAGAACCAGGAGCAGAAGAAAAATTTAAAGAAGTCCAAGAGGCTTATGATATTTTATCTGATGCTGATAAAAAAGCAAAATATGATCAATTTGGTTACGCTGCCTTTGATCCTCAAGCTGGTTTCGGTGGTAATGGTGGATTTGGTGATTTTGGCGATATCGATTTAGGAGATATTTTTGGTTCTTTCTTTGGTGGAGGTTCACGTAGATCACGTCAAAGTAATGGTCCAGTTAGAGGTGCTGATACTTTAAAAAGAGTAAAAATTTCCTTTATGGATGCAATTAATGGTAAAAACATTGATTTAGATTTGAATCTTGATGAAAATTGCCCTCATTGTAATGGTACTGGTGCTGATTCTCCTTCTGATATTGATACATGTCCAGATTGCCGAGGTACAGGTACAGTTAGAAGTGTTCAACAAACTATTTTTGGACAAATGCAATCACAAAGAACATGTCCTAGATGTAATGGTACTGGTAAGATAATAAAAAATAGATGTCATGTTTGTAATGGACGTGGATACACTACCACTAAAAAGACTATTGAAGTTAAAATACCAGCAGGTATTGCTTCTGGTCAACAAATTTGTGTCCATGGTAAAGGTGAAAGAGGTTCTAATGGAGGACCTAATGGCGATTTATATATTGAAGTAATTGTTGAAGATAGCAAAATCTTTACTCGTGAAGGAAACAATATTCACGTTACAAAGACTATTTCTTATCTTGAAGCTATTTTAGGAGCAACTGTTGATGTAGAAACAGTTTATGGAACAGTTTCAGTAGATATTCCGAGTGGTACTCAACCTGATACAGTTTTAAAATTACGTGGTAAAGGTGTTAAAGATTTAAGATCTTCTGCAATGGGAGATGAATTCTTACATTTAAAGATTGAAATACCTACTTCTATTACAAAAGATGAACGTGCTCACTTAGAAAAACTTGCTGAATTAAGTGATGTTAAAAACGCTAAAAAAGGTAAAGAAACCATTTTTGATAAAATAAAAAGAAGCATTAAATAGATAAAATCATTTAATAACTTAATAAAAGTCACTAAAAATTAATTTTTTTGGTGATTTTTTTTGTTTTTTAAAGTTTTTTTATTTAATTGAGTGTAAAATACCTTTGAAGAGGAGGAATAATAAAATGGAACAATTTGTTGAAGAAATTTTAGCAATTATTAAGTCAAAAAAGACTTTAAAAGAAAAGCGAAAATTATTACAAAAATATCATGAAAATGATATTGCCGAGGTTATTCCTCATTTGTCTGAAAAAGAAAAAAATGATTTATTTAAAATCTTAAATGATGAAGATTTGTCTGAAGTTATTTCTTATGCTGATGATGCTGATAAAGTTATTGATGGATTAAATAATGATGAAGTTGCTGATATTCTTGAAGATATGGATTCAGATGATGCTGTTGATATTCTTGAAGATATGGATGATAAAGATCGTAATGATGTTTTATCTAAAATGGAAGATGAAGCTCGTGAAGATGCAACAATGATTTTATCTTATCCAGAAGATAGTATCGGTCGTTTAATGACAACTAACTATATAGTTATTAATAAAGATGACACTATTACTTCAGCAATGAAAAAATTAATTAAACAATCTGGTGAGAATGATAATATTACAACAATTTTTGTAGTTGATGATAATGAAAAATATTATGGAGCAGTTGATTTAAAAGATTTAATTAGAGCTAGAAAAGAAACTTCACTTGAAGATATCACTGTTACTAATTATCCTTGTGTTAATGCAAATAGTAAATCTAGTGAAGTATATCAAGATGTAATTGATTATGGTGAAGATATTATTCCAGTTGTTGATGATAATGATATTTTAATTGGAGCATTAACCGCTCATGACTTAGTTGAAGTTATTGATAATGAAAAAAATGAAGATTATCAAAAATTCGCTGCTATTAATGGTAATGTTGATCTTGATTCGAGTGTTTTTACCTCTATTAAAAAAAGAGCACCTTGGCTTATTTTATTATTATTCTTAGGCTTTGTTGTATCTATTTTGTTATCTAGTTTTAGTAATGTTATATCCGCTTTAACAACTATGGTTTTCTTTCAATCAGTTGTTTTAGATATGGCTGGTAATGCTGGAACTCAATCATTGGCGGTTACAATTAGAGTTTTATCTGATGAAGACGTTGATAAAAAATTAATTAGAAGATTATTTTTAAAAGAAATTAAAGTTGGATTTACTAATGGTTTAATTTTAGGATTAATCGCTTTTGTTTCTTCATTTTTATATTTAATTATATTTAAAATGCCACTTTCTAATGGAGGGACTTTTTCTTATCTTAATAGTCTTTATGGAGCGGGTATTATTGGTTTTGCTTTACTTGTTTCTATGACTTTATCTTCTTCGATTGGTACTTTAATTCCAATGCTTTTTCATTCAATTCACGTAGATCCAGCTGTTGCATCTGGACCATTAATTACAACTTTAAATGATCTAGTGGCAGTAACAGTTTATTATGGATTAAGTTATATATTATTAATGCAATTAATATGAAATTTTTATTTTTTGATATTGAATGTTCTAATTGCTTTAATAATATTGGAAAAATGTGTGAATTTGGCTATGTTTTAACTGATGAAAAATTTAATATAATTACTAAAAATTGCTATGTAATGAGTCCAGGTAAAGGACGAGATAATAGATTTAAATTAAAAAATAGAAAAAATCAAATTGATATAGATTTAGCTTACGAAGAAGAATATTATTATCAACAAGATGAATTTGATAAATATTATGATAAAATAAAAAAATTACTTGAAGATAATGATACAATTTGTTTTGCTTGGGCAAGTGAAAATGATATGAAGTATTTATGTGATTCTTGCTTTCGATATCATAAAAATAAATACAAATATACTTGCTATGATGTACAAAAAATTGCTTATAATTATTTAAATAATAATAAAAGTGGTCATTTAAAAGATATATGTAATAAAATTGTTGGAAAGGATTCAACTATTAAATTACAAGAACATTTATCTAGAGATGACGCTATAATGACTTTATTAATATTAAAACAAATTTGCTTTTTAGAGAATATTAGTTCCTTAGAATATTTAAATAAATGTCAATATGCAAAATTACATTCAACTAATTTAGAAATAAAAATTAAGAAAAACAGTTTAAAAAAAGATAATCATAAATTAATTAATGAAACAGTTTTACTTGATAAAGAATTAATCAAATTAAATAAAAATAAAGTTTATTCTCTTAGTGAAAAAGTTAAAAATAAAGAAAATAATCTAAAAAAATTAATTGATTTTATTCATACTAATGGTGGGCTAATTTCTTCTAGTATTGTTAATTCTAATTATTTAATTGTTTTAAATGAAGATGATAAAGAAAAGATAAATAAATATATCAATAATGTACAGGTACAGCTGACCAATACGGGGGCACTGACTGGACAGGGGAAAACCTACCGTGTAGTGGACAATTCCGATACGATCCGTGTTTCCGTGCGCGCACCGAAGTCTGCAATCAGCGCAATCGATGCGCAGAGCGTGACGGCAAAGGCAGACCTGTCTGAAATTACAGATGACGGGCGTGTACCGATCGAGTTGTCGTTAAGCAGCGGCCTGGATGTGGAAAAGATCGCTTCAGACAGACAGTATGTACAGTTACAGGTAGAAAATAAAAAGACAAGACAGTTAAGCATAGAGGTTGCCAAAAACATTAATAAAATATGT